>Ga0209986_10003376_pt1 | contig 14023 bp, 13 predicted proteins | sample BlataG_FD_183168 | JGI IMG/M metagenome (GOLD analysis project Ga0209986, IMG submission 183168) | Deep subsurface microbial communities from Black Sea to uncover new lineages of life (NeLLi) - Black_00105 metaG (SPAdes) (version 2) | ecosystem: Environmental > Aquatic > Marine > Oceanic >...
ATACTACTTTCCGAGGGTTATTTGTGGTGCGGATGCTTGGGGGCAAATGTTTTTAGGTGAATTAGTAGCCCTTAACTATGATAGGGGCAAAATCTATTGTTCCGATGATAAAAGAGAGAAGTTGGGTTATGCAGAAAGCACTAAATCCAGACCTTATGACCTAGTGCAGATGGAAAAGTCCATTAGGGGCAATATGCAGATACACTACATACCCGCAATTAAGGAATTCTTCGCCTTTCAGATAGGGGAAAACGGTAGGATGGAGGCAGCCGAAGGCTCGCATGACGATTTAGTAATGGCTGCGTGTAAGGCTAATTTCGGGTTTACTCAGTATAAATCAGGTTCTAGCGGGATAACAGTAAGTTACCCGAAAACTTGGCGAGGATAAAAGGAGGGTTTTATGAATTTAGGACATCTTTTTGTGATAGAAACACGAGGCAATGACATGGAAACAGTAAAGGCATCTATCCAGAAAAGAATATGGAATTATCCACTTGTGGTAGAGATGCCATTTGGCTTAGTTGTTAGTTCTATAGATGGTGCTGCTATTACTATAAAGGAAGGTGATAAGATTCCATCTTTCTCTGTTATTCGTCATACAACAGATGAGGAGGAGAATGCAATCATAAAACGAATCGAACCACCGCCATTCCCTCAATTAGTGTGAGAAATTAAATGAAAAACATAGATGACATCTCAGAGAAAGTAGAAAAACGAAAGTTACAGTTACAAGCGTTATTCACAAAAGACGAAGAAAATTACGACTTGTGGGTTGGCAAAGAGCAAATATTTGATACTCACAAGATGTCTGTTAACATCACGGGAGCAGAGATGACAGCTTTGGCTCTCAAGGTTCAGGCGTCATTAACTCGTTCCCGATTAGATATTCATGTATTACCGCCCAGACCATTACCTAATCCTAATGCGGAAGATACGGCCAATCAGGAGGAGAGGATGTATCATCATGGGTTTGAGATGGCGGATGAAAGGCTATCTAATATAGGCGATGCCTCACTATTGGCAAGTGCGGCATGGCAGGCGGTAGTTTTAGGCAGGATTGCTGTTAGGGTGTTGGTTTATAAAGACAAGGAAACTGGCAAAGTTGTTTGGGATTACCTGTCAATGATTCCTAGATTCGTAACTTTCAGCTTTGATGCTAAAGGGTTGGCATGGTATAGATATGAAACATTCCGTAGCCCAGAAAGCATAAAAAGCGAGTACGGGATGGATGTTTCAGAAGATATGGAAGGGAAAGGCGTTTCTGTCAGCGATTACTGGGATAGAGAGCACAATGTCAGGTATCTTACGAAAGATAAAACACCACTTGGCAAGGCATGGAAACATCCATTTAAGGAAGTCCCTGCGATAATTCAACCTGTAACTCTTGGCCCAAAAGCTATTACTAATGAGGGCATAAATGTAACCGCATGGGGGCAGAGTATATTTGACCCCGTGAAGATACCTTTTAGGAATCTTAACAAAATGCGTTCAATCGCTGCTACTCAAGCTCATCTTATAGCAAAAGCTCCACTTGATGTTCCATATGAGGGTGATAAGCCCAATTTAGAAGCCGACCACTTTGATTATTACCCTGGCGCTGTTCTTGAGCATCCCAACACTTATACGATAGGTCCTTTGAAGATAGCTGATATTCCAGCTAGTTTAATGGCTATGATGGGAGATTTGGCAACAGGCATACAAAGGGTTACTGGTACTGAATTACATCCTGAGTGGGCTGGTTCATCGGGTACTGCCTTAAGGATTGCTGGACAAGATAAGGGAGATGTTCGCAATCCTAGAACAATAGCAATAAACAGTATGTATACACGGATTTGCCGAATGGTTAAGAGGCAGATTCGCTCTCTAAAATTAACCATTCCTGTAAGAACTGTGGTTAATGACCAATATGAAATTTATGACATGAAGCCTGCCCTTCTTGATAATGACTTTTATGTACGAGCCGAACTTATAACGCAGGATGTCTATGATGAAGAAGCAACCCTACAAAGGGCACAACTGTTAATGCAGCTCAGGCTAAAGAGTAGAAGGAAAGTCATGGAGGAGGAAATGAAAGAATCGGATGTTCCTGCTGCGATTACCGAGATGGACATGGAAGATGTTGAGGCTGCTATCCCTGAAATGAAATTAAGAAAGCTAATTAAAGGGCTGCGGAGAAGACTTGATGACCTTCAGGAACAAGGTATAGATGATAAAGATTTGGAAGACCAAATCAAAATGATGGAAGAGGAATTAGCCATGTTGGTGATACAAAAACAGCAAGCATTGGTAGGAACAATGGGGCAGCCAACAGAACAATCCCCAGGTGGAGTATCTAGACAACCAGGCGTAGTGCCAGGAGTGCCATGAATAATCCGATTGAAGAAATGAGAGAACGCTTATCAGAAAGATTTAGGGGGGCTGCAAAGCCCCTTAGTGGTTTAAGGATAACTGAGTTTAGACCAACAGCTAATAATATGCCGAGAATGCCACAATCTAATATTCCTAGACTTAAAGATAGATACGATACAGTGGGGCGACCCGCAAAAGAAACTGACATTTACAAACCCACAGAAATATTTAGAAAGAAACCCAGAGATATTTGGGGAGGATGGTTATAAATGCCTGTATATAGAGTAACTAACGGGGGAACACAGTGGATTGTAGAAACAACCGCTGATAGGGCTGCTAAGGCTGCTGGCTTCACCAAAGCAGTAGGGGCTGGTTGCTCTGTGAAGCGATATATTGTTCCTAAAGGTAAGACTCCTGAACAATATCTTGCTGAATTAAGTGGTGCTGCTGCACCAACTCCTACCCCAACGCCTACGCCCACTCCTACACCCACTCCAACCCCAATGCCTACACCAACCCCAACACCTACCTCAACTCCTACCTTAGCTCCTGGAGAACCAATAACCTATACCCAAGAGCAATTAGAAGAGGGAAGACAGAAGTGGGAGGATATAACAGGAGAAAAACTTACCGTTGCACAGTGGAAGAAACAGGTAGAAGAGACATCGGGTAGAGAAGTTGTTATTGTTGAGGCACCACCAGAAAGAGCGTGGTATGACACATATCTAGCACTTCTTGAAACCCCACGAGGTAAACATCTTCCTGTCCCTAAAGATTTTGAGGATTTTCTTGCTAATTGGGAAGAATGGAATGCTTTATACGAAGAGCAAGAACGGGAATATGCAACCTACAAGAAATATGCCTCAGCGTATGGAACTCCCGATGATTGGTACCCATTAGATATTGAGGATTACTTTACTCACTACGACAAGGCACAGAAGCAATTAACTGCGTGGACAGGAGAGGCTCCAAGGGAATTCACTGATGCCCAAGAACGAGAATACAATACTTTTAGACAGTATGCCTCTCAGTATGGAGAACCTGGGGAATGGTACCCTACAAGTATTGATGATTATTTTACTAACTATGATACTGCCCAGCAACAGTTAGCTTTGTGGACAGGACAAGCTGCGGAAGTTGAAGCGTATGAATTAGACCCTGCCGAGGCAGCCAGAAGGCGTGAAGAGGCTTATAGGGAATCTAGATATGCAGCAAAAGAGCGTTATCGTGAACCTGCAAGGCTTTCTGAGGCTTGGACTGGATGGTTTGCCCAACAAAAGCAGTGGTCGGGTGCTTTGACAGAATATATAGAAGGCGAATATCCTAGTTTGAGGGCAAAATGGGAAGCTGGACAGCCACGACCAGTAGGTTATCCTACAAGAGAAGCAGCAAGAGCAGAAGCAGCCCGAAGAGAAAGAGGTTTTGAGGCGTGGCTACCAAGGCAAATGCCTGAAGTTAGGGAAGAGTATTGGATGCAACGACCAGCCGAAAGAGGCGAAAGACTCTGGATGCAACAACCAACTATGAGGGCGATAAATTGGTAACAGCTATTAAACAGCCTTCCTGGATGAAGAAACCCAAAGAACAAGAGGATAAAGTTCCTTCATGGATGGAAGGGGTAGTTCCTACTACTCCTGCTGTTACTCCTCCTACTACGCCTATAACTCCCACTCCTACTACTGAATATCCCTATACTGGTATGTTAGGTGAAATACCAGGATTGGAGTATCCTGTTCAAACTGCCCAGGAACTTAAAGCTGAACAAGAGCGGATAGCAAGCTCCATACCCTTAATGGATGAAGCAGGAAAGCCTATAACTCTTGATTTATTCCCTGCTGATGTGGGGCTTGGCGAGGGTGTAGAGCAATCACTTTTTGACTATATGCACTATGCCAGCCTAGAAGAAGCTCAGGAGTATTATAAGAAAAGGGGTGTTGAAATGCCCCCAGAGGAATATTTCCATCCTTATACTGAAACTACAGGGGAGCAGGGAATACGGGAATATAGACCACGAAAAGACATTGAAATACCCGAATTAAATTTCTCAGTAGATTCTACAACTGGCGATATTCTTGTACTCTCTAAAGGTAAGGTTATTGGGGAAGCTGACAAGAAAACAGGAGAACTCACATTAGACGAAAGGTTTATTAGTAATGTTCGTAGTTCATATACGAAAGCCTATGGCAAGGAACTTCCTGTTTACACTTGGATAAGCGGGGAACCAGTCACGATAACTAATAAACTTGGCGAGTTACTATACAAAAAGGTAGTTATAGGCGAGAAAATCCTTCCTGCACCAGCAGAGGTTTTAGGTGTAGTAGGTCTTGTAGGTGCTATCGCACTTATGGGTTATCAGGCTATCCCTGTCCTTAAGAATGTAGTAACTTCAGCAACCAAAAGCGTTCTTGACCTTTTTATTAAGAATAATGCTAGGAGTATACTTCAGGTGGTGCAAAGGGGAGGCTTGGGAACTACAAAAGAGAGGATACTTTATAATATCTACAACTATCATGGACATTATATTGCTAGGCGAGCACAGGAAATTTTTACACAGCAAAGAGCAGCAGCTAGAGTAGGGGCAACAGTAGCACAACAACAAATATTGCAGATAGAATCTGGTCTTAGAACAGCAACCCAGACAACAAATAAGGTTATTCATGCTGTTCAAACTGGCAGGGAATTAACTACAACTTCCATAAATGCTCTAATGGTTACAGGAACGCCAACTGAGTTTGTTAGTGGCCTAACAGGCATTGCATTAGGGCAGATAGCACCTGTGATAGCGGGTATTCCTATGCCTGCTGGCGTTCAAGAACAGATTTTAACTCAAGCCAGTGTGTGGCTACAGCAAATACCAGAAGTGAGACCTAATTCTCTACATACAGTTGGGATTCCAGAAGGTGAGGCTTTTATAAGAACTGATACTGAGGGTAATCCTTTAGTGGCTGGCACTTCTCTTATGAGAGAAGGGCAATTAACTCTTTCTACTATTGTGGCCAAGCCCAAAATGGAAATAGCAGTTGGTAAGGCTTTTATAGATATTGGGAATTATCTGAAATCGGAAGGTATAGCCTTCCCGCCAAGAGTTGAGATGTCTCCCGAAGCTATTAAAGTCTACGACAAACTCATGACTCGTGGCGAAATTCCTGAATTTGTCCCCACTACCGCTATGGCAGAATGGGAAACCATAACAGGTAAACCCATAACTCCTCCTTCAGAATCTAAACTCCGCCAATCTATTATGGCGACTGTTAAAACAAAAGGCTTATCTGAATCTAAATATAGAGCCTTGTTCAAGAAAGTAGGTGGGACTAGAAACTTAACAGAAATGACCCCAGAGGCACTTCAGGAGGTGCTGACGGCGGTTCGAGAGGCCAGACCTATCAAGATTAAGGGTGCGAATGTAATAACCGCCAAAACTGAGAACGCAATCCAGACCCTAAAAGATTCTCTTATCGCCGAAAAGAAACTCACCCCTGAAATGTATGAGAACCTTAAAAAATACTTGGGGCTAGAAACTGATAGATACGAAAGCCGTGAGTCATTTATTACCGAGAGGCAAGCCCGTTCTTTAATCAGGCAGATGAATGTTGAGGCTGAAGTCGGGTTGACTAAATGGGATGTTTTGGTTTCTGAAGGATTAGCCAATAAACCTGAACTAAAGACATCTATAGATAATCTGACTTCAAGGATAGTTAGGGAAAGCAAGCCTAAACCTAAGAGGAGAATTACTATCCCGTTTAGGAAAACAGCTGCTGAGATTAGCGAGTATCCGAATGATGTTGGATTAAGTGGCACAATGTCTATCCTTCGTGCATTGAGGAGATTCCAAGAACAATTAGGTGGTAGGGAGGTTACTAGAATATACGAAGCTGCCGAGATGCTGATAGAGCAAAGGCGGTTAAATGATGTCATCCTTGCCAATACTATAAATGCTATGAGGCTAAAAGTGCCTCAATTAGCAACTATTATTCGGGATAAAACTAAAATGGATAGGATACAGCAATGGCTTGATTCTGACCTAAAAATCGCCAAGATTGAAAAGCCAGATTTAACTCCCGATGAGCTTGAAGTAGCTCAGTTATTCCGAGCAAGATATGACCAATGGAAAAACATAGTAAGACTTGAGCGTTTCAAGGATGCCTATTTTCATTATGGCGGTAGAGCGAAGGAAACGGTAGCAGACCTTATCAAGAATGGTACAGAGGGAACAAGCGATGTGGCAATCCCTGATGCACCTATCAAAGATATTAAAGAAGCTATTGAGATTTATGAAACTCAGGGCGAAATTGCTCTCCGTGAATATCTAAACACAAAAGATTGGGGCGTTATCAAATCAGGTTATAGCTTCAGCCAGATACTTCACCCACAGTTGAGAATGTATAAGAGAGTGGCGGTTAGAGCTACCTCTACATCCTTACATCAAAGAAAAGGCTTAGAGTTCCTAAGAGATGAAAAATCAGCTTGGGAGAGATTAATCGCCTATGAACGGCAGATGATAGGGCTTAACCTCCAGCCATATTTCCGCAAGATGGATATGGAATTTAGGAAAATAGTAGATTCGGGGGCAATAAGCCCCGAAAGTGCTTGGGCTGCTGCCAATAAGATTTCTCTGTTTATGAGGGAAGTTAAAGGTTTCCCGATAGAAAGCCCCATAGTGTCTCTTCTGTTAAGAATCGGTGGTTGGTCGTTTGGGACTTTAGCCAAAGTTCCTTGGATGTCTGTAAGAAACCTTCACCAGAATATAGCGTTTGGTGCTGATAAAACAGAGATAGTTAAAGCACTTCTAGGGAAGGGCTTTTTCAGTGACCATCTTACAAAACGAGGGAGATTAGACTACACCGATGCTTTAGTTCACCAATACAAAGGCGTTCAGCAAGAGCAAATTCTGATGGGGTATATGGGCAAAACCCCCATTGAGAATCTCATCCGCAAAACCGATTATTACCATCTGTCAGATAAGGCTAACCGTTATGTGGATATGAATGGCTACGGTGCTAAAGCAGAAAGAGCCTTAAAGCAATACCTTAGAGACAAAGATGTTCAGAAGTTCCTGAAAAATTCAGGTGCTAATGAGCTTTCCGCCACAGAACAGATTAAGATACTGGAATACTTAGCCCTCGAAAGTTATGACTATGGCGGAACCTTAAATACCGTTTCTGGTGGCGAAGCTACTATCAGGAATATTGCCAATAAACGCACAACTTTAGACCATTTTAATTACGTTAGATATTTGCGTTCCGTGATGGAGATGGGAGAATCGGGAAGGATTATAGGAAGCCTTGTGGCATTTCCCAGAAGCGTTGCTGAAAGATATTTGGACATATTCAGCAGGGCAAAACGATTAGGTGGAGCAGATAGAAAAAGAGCTATCCATTCCTTACTTGCGATGGTAATTGGTTCGGTTATTGCGAGCGAAATGCTCCGACAAATAACAGGCAAAAAACGAGATGCTTATAATCCACTTTTGATTCTTCAGTGGCAAGTTGGGGGGTTGGCGACTGGAGCTACCCAGGACTTAATGGAATTATATAGGCTCATAACCAATCTAACCTTTGCTGAGGAAGAGGGGCAAAAAGACTTTTACATGGGTGAACTGATAACCCTAATTCCCCGACTTGGAGATATGTTCATTCCGTTCTATGCTGTAACTATGAATGCTCTAGAAGCATTAACAGATTCAAAATATCTGGATAGAAAACAACTCCGCCAACTACGGGAAGTATTTGACGAAAATTACGAACTCAATGAAGAATTTTATGAAGTTGAACGAACTTGGCTAGAGAAAATCCAGCACGCCTTATTCGGTGCAAGGACTCCAGACCCTACTGACTTAGAGGCTTCTCTAAAGAAACTTGAGGGCACAGAGGATATGTTGGGAGGAATCGATACCGAAGCTTTTGAAAAGGCAAAAGGAAAGGCTGAAGAGGAAGGCAGACTGTTTGTATACACAGAGGCTGATTTCATTTACACGACTAGCAATCTAGGTTCTGACATTAACAGGGCTATTTATGGACTAGACCCTTCTGAAGTTACATTTGAGAACGGGTTTAGCGAATTAGTTTTAGACTATATGGAATATCAGGCTCTACACGATATTTATAAGACAATTCCTCCAGATAAAAGATACGATTACAGGGAACGAAATCCTGAGACAGATGCAGCTTTGTTTTTCTGGGGATATGTTACCACACTGCAAAGTCCAACAGCCGAAAGGTTAGTTTTGCAGATGATGACTAGATATAACATACAACCTGGAGCTATCAGGGCATTTGTTGAAAATATGAATAAGTATTATGAATTACTAGGACAGGGTTCCCCTTTCGGAACAACTGAGCCTACCCCAGCTTGGGGTGGAACGCCTAGTAAACCTTCGTGGGAAAAATAAGAGGTCGAGCGTTGGCTACTCGTTAAAAGTAGCGAATAAGGAGGAAATCAATGGACGAAACCAAAGAAACCAATCAGGACTCTTCTCCTGAAAAGGAGACAACTCCTGGGGGTAGCGAAGGAACTACTCCAAAGGAAAAGACTTTCACGAAAGAGGATATACAAAAGCTCATACAAGATGATCGTGTTGCCAGAGGCAGAGACGCTAAATCCCTAGAGACTAGAGAGGCGGCACTTAAAACTCAAGAAGAAGCTAATAGGGCAGCGAGTATCGAAGTAGAGCGACAACGACTAGAAGCTCAAAGGAAAGAGCTTGAATCTGTAGCCGATGACCCAGAGGCTAAGAAGGCACTTCTACGTAGCTACGACTTGGATAAGCGTGAACGTGAAATTGAAGACAAACGACAACAAGACGAAGCTGCTGTGGGAAGGATGTTTTCAGATGCCGAGGCTCTAGCTATAGAATACAATCTCAAACCCAGTGACCTTCTAGTTGCTGCTAATCCTGAAGCCATGAAACTCTTAGCTAAGAACTTAGCCCTAGAGCGTGAGTTAGACGCTGCAAGGGCGAAGGTTCAAACAAAAACTCCTGAAACCAAATCAGGCGAGGAAACATTCACGCCTGATAGTGGAACTTCTGATGCTGGCGGAGATGATGATGCCGCCTTTCAAAAAGGCTGGAACGCTGGAGATATACCAGCGACTAAAGAAAACATCGCACGAGCACAGAAAATCATAAACAAATAGGAGGTCTAAATGGCGAGTGGTAACACAACCACTGGAAGTCTTGCTGATAGCTTACCTGATGTAATCTCGTCAGCAAGAATAGTTCGGGAGCAGGAAGGTGATATGCCCCAGTTGGTCGAGAAACAGACTCTAGGTGAAGGCATTGGTCTAGCCTGGAACGAAGTTAGCTTTGACAAGCTAGAGGCATATGATGTAACCGAAACTCAGGAGCATGACAACCCACAGCAAATATCCGACACGCCATTTACAGTCACCCCGACTGTAACGTGCGTGGAAACTTGTATCACAGACAGAGTAGCTGCAAGGATTTCCAAGAACGCTTTTGCGAAAATTGGTGCACTTGCACAGAACGCTATTCAGAGAAAGAAAGACAAAGATGGTTTGACCATGTTAGACAGTTTTTCAAACTCATACTGTGGTGCTGGTTCTACCCTGACAAGCGGTCATGTATCTGCTGGAATGGGGTTAATTACTGGTAACGCAACCGAGCCTGGCAACCCGCCTTACCGATGCGTTCTTCACCCTTATCAGATTCACGACATAGAAGACGAAATCGTAGCTGGTATTGGCACTTATGTTGTAAACGAAGGACTAACGGCCAGGGTGTTCAAGGAAAAGTTTAGAGGCATGATAGCTGGTGCTCAACTCTATCCTAATGGCAATATCACGATAGACAGTTCAACTGATGCTAAGGGTGGAGTATTCGCACAGGAGGCTCTTGTTCTTGTACAAGGACGAGCACCCAAACTATACACTGAGTGGACACCTAAAATCGGAGGCGGGGCTACTAAGGTCTATCACTTTGACGAATATGCCTATGGTGAAAGACAAGACACTTGGGGGGTAGAACTCTATAGTGACGCTACCGCTCCTACAAGTTAAAGATAGGAGATAAATAATGGACTCCCGAAGGGAGATTTGGAAAAAGAAACATGGGGAAATCCCTAAAGGATGGGTTTCCCTTAACCTAAACGGTCAACCGAGTGACTTGCGAGACGAAAATATTGCAGTAGTCCCTCGGTCAAAAAACCTCAAGTTGATAGTGTCCCCATTTATGGTGAGGATAATAAAACTTGAAAGGGAGCTAAACGCTCTCAATAAAACTAAGGAGGAAAAAAGAAAATGAGTATAAGTGGACAAAGTGGAGTCGGGAAAATACGATTATTCCACGACTTCTGTGGGCCTGAGTTGCCAATAGCGGGTACTACTGCTGTTAATGCGACAGGCGGCGGAATGTTCAAAATAGGTGATTTCAAAGTCACAGGAGACATAACCAATACCGATTGTGGTGTAGTGCAGTTAGAGAAGGTTAGTGGTTACATACGGATAATTGGCTCGGCTGACACAGATGCAGACGGCATTGCGATTGGTACTGACAAATGTTTCAGTCCAGTTTTGAACGGCCCGCTGATATTAGAAACACGGGTGGAGATGAACGAACTAACAACCAAAAACGTCTTCATCGGGTTCTGTACGGCAAATGCCGACATAGTGGTGGAACCGATAACCTCTGTGACAACGACTATTACCAAGACAGTTCCGTCTGTTGGTTTCCACTTTGATAGCACACTAACAGCAGACGCAACGGCGGCAACAGCAGTTTGGCATATGCCTTACCTGCTATCAACTGACACAACCCAAACCTCAACTAGTGTGGCCTCTAGCCAAGTGGCTGTGGCTGCTGAGAGTGACATTCTCAGACTAGAAGTTGATGTTGATGGTGGTGCTAGATGGTACATCAACGGTAAGCTAGAACAGACAGTAGCGGCTGGTTTGGCGGCTACCCCAGCTACAGTAGTGGCTGGCATTGTCGGTGTCTGGGCTAAGTCAACGGCGGTTGGCATTGATATAGATTACCTATTGGTCGAAGCTAACCGAGACTGGACTAGATAAGGAGGTATGAAATGTCAGATATGCAATTAGTATCTTTAAGAGATGTAGAACTTAGGGGGAAAGTCCGTCAGGAAGGCTATAGTGTAGAAGGCGATGGCAACACGCAGGTTGTGAGGATGACTCCTCGTGGAGAACTTGTTACCTCAGACCTCATGCAGCAGTTCGTCTTTGATGGACGAGCCTACATCGTTAGCAACACGGCAAGAGAAACCGTCCTGACTACTGGGACATCCTTCTCGGATACAGCTCCAGTTCTTTTGCTGGATGTTCCAGCAGGGACAACCATAATTCCACTACAGATATACCTGCACACAAAGGTTGACGACAAAACTCAAACACTACTCGTTACCCTAAGTGATAAAATACGGTATGCTAGTGGTGGAACGGCTCATACGCCTCAGAACATGAGGTTTGATGAGCCTAATGGGTCTGCTTGCAGCTTTTACGACATGGCTTCTGCAATCACGGCAAACTCTAACACAGACGACATCACGCTGTTTGCGTATCATCCACAAATTGAAGGCTTCGAGGATGAAACGCCTCATGCTATCGAGTGGACTGCTCGCAGGTACATCGCACCAGCTATGGTGGGGCCAGCGTCATTGGTAGTTTATTCCTATGGTTCTGATGCCATGACAATGTTCTTCAGCATAGTATGGGGCGAGATGGGTACGCCGGACTTCAAGCGAAGTATCTAACACAACGCTTCGGGGGGTTGGGCTTAAACCCCCCAACTTAAAATCAACTGCGGAGTTATCCGCTTTTAAGGAGGAAAAATTAAATGGGAAGAAATTTAACTGGAATGAAGAGGGGTTGGAACTATGACTACGCAAGAAACACACTTGATGTTATGGTAGATGGTGTCGCAACAACAAAGATAGCTGGAGTCGGTAGTGATTTAAATATTTACGCTACTGGCACTACAAAGCTCTATCCACTTGGCACAAGGCTAGAGGTTGATGACAGAGTATTTAGATATTGTAGGGCTGGCAGTGTCCTAGTAAGGTATGTTGCCAGTTGTAATGATGACCAGTGGTCTGTTACCAATGAGGAACCCAATAGCCTCGCCGCTATAGGTGCAACCACGATTTCAGTTGTTAATACTACTGCCACCGCCGATTTATACGAAGGGGGTTGGGCAGTGATATTTTCTAGCCCAATGCAGGTGAGACGTATCACTGGCAATGCTGCTTCAGATGGCACAGATTGTAACCTTTATCTTGATGGTGCATTAGACGCAGCTATCGTAGCAGACACAACATGGGTTACTGCTTATCCGAACATATACTATGATGTGACTGGCCCCCCAAATACTAGTGGCAATGTTGACTATATATCATTCGTAGCCGTACCTGTGTGTACAGTAGCATCTGGTAGCTATTTCTGGGGACAGACTTGGGGACCTTGTTATGGAGTTGCAAGCTCAACTGTTCCTGGCGGCACTGCCAAACAGAGAGAGGTTTTCTTCTCCACGGCAGGCAACATTATGGCTGAAACTGACCAGACAGATGGGATGCAGTATGCTGGATACCTTTTACCAAGAACGGCAAGTGGTTCTGGCGACCAGTTCTATATGCTTCAACTAGCACCATAAGGAAATGATACTACCAGTAGCAGATAAGATATTTGGTGGCGAGAAGGCTATCTCCCTCTATGAAATGCACTTGCAATCACCAGGGAGCAGGGGCTTTCATCGTTATCAGATAATCCACGTCCCCAGAAATGGGGTTGTATGTGAATGGCGTAAAGACATGGGGTTGGCTGACAACTATAAAGGAATCAGCCAACTCCGAATCCCCAGCCTTATGGAACACACGGTAGACGAACTCAAAGCAATGGCAAACGAGTTAAGAACACACAAGTTTGACATAAAAAGTTTCTTAGAATTGAATAATTACATTCCTGGTTAAACGGGAACTGGCGAAAGCCAAGGAGGACACAAATGGAAAAAGCATTAGAAGAGCAATTAAGAGATGCGGAGGTAGTCCCTGAACCGCAACTAGAAATAGAGGGAACTATAGAAGAAGCAGAATATGTTTTCCCTGCTGAGGTACTGGGTGCAGGGCAGGTGTATATCTATGATACACAGACGCATGAACAGAGTATATGTCGCAGGAATAACTTACCCCATAAGCTCAAACTAAAAAGACCTGATGGCTCTTCTGTATTTACTACAGCAAAGCCAAAGGTTTTACCTAAGCGGGGACACCTTAGATGTATGCTTCACCCTAGAGAGAGGAAGTCCATGTATGACGACTGGGGTTTCCCTGTTTGCATGAAATCCAATCTGACCTCACCCTTCCAAGTAAGACGGCATATGCAAAAGCGGCATAAGCAGGAGTATGAAGCCATAAAAGAGGAAGAGGTAAGGATAGAAAAAGAGAAGGAACGCCAGTTGCGTGAAACTATAATCATGGCTGGTCAACCTAAAGAAGAAGCCCCGCTATATGTGAAGGAGACTAAGAAGAAATAATGCCTTTGCATGAGTTCGTCTGCCCCAAGTGTGGGAATAAAATAGAAGCACTAGACAAGGCAGAGGTTAAATGCAAGTGCGGGCAGATGATGAAAAAAGTCCTGTCCGCACCTGCCTTTCGAGTTTACACAAAAGTTTAAGGAGGTAAGTAATGGTTAAAGATACGGCAGTAGA
>Ga0209986_10003377_pt1 | contig 14023 bp, 15 predicted proteins | sample BlataG_FD_183168 | JGI IMG/M metagenome (GOLD analysis project Ga0209986, IMG submission 183168) | Deep subsurface microbial communities from Black Sea to uncover new lineages of life (NeLLi) - Black_00105 metaG (SPAdes) (version 2) | ecosystem: Environmental > Aquatic > Marine > Oceanic >...
GGCATGAGTTTGTTCTATTCATGCGTTTGTTCTATTAAAGATTGTACTTTTGTCCAGATGGTTACCCTTCGCGCCGCGATTCACATTGTTGATTGAGTGAATCGCTAGTATAATCATTTTCAGACGGCCCTTTTAATCCGTTTAAGGAGGTCTTAATGCATGTAACCAGTTTGGATAAAGTCGAAAAAACTATCCTTGGAATGGAAGGCGCTAAAGGTGTCTATAAACAGATTCCTTTATCCAGAAAAGATGGAGTCCCGACATTCTCATTTCGAGTATTTACCATTGAGCCAAGGGGATATACCCCATTTCACCAGCATAAATTCGAACACATGAATTATGTGATAAATGGTGAAGGAATTTTGGTCGCTGAAGATCGGGAACATGAGTTAAGAGAAGGTGATTTCGCCCTAATCTTACCTGGAGAGAAACATCAATTTAAGAACTCTTCTGAGAACCAGAACCTGCTTATAATCTGCGCTGTCCCGAGAGAATACGAATGACAATTCACATGGTAACAATCGGGCGGTCTGTTCAATAATCTCTCACTGAGTTTGTGCTTTCCTCTGTGGGATGAAATCGTGCTACAATGCAGTTCGCTGAGACTCAGGGCTGTGTGATAATATAATATGGTAAGCCACGAAATGATTATCGGCGTCATTGGGGATTCCTCCTGCTCCCCAGAAGAAGCCAAGCTAGCAGAAAGTGTTGGTGAATTGTTAGCCCAGCGAGGTGCCACTATAGTATGCGGTGGCTTGGGTGGCGTGATGGAAGCTGTTTGTCGCGGGGCTAAGTCAAAAGCTGGCTTGACCGTGGGCATTTTGCCCGGGAAAAATTCAAGCATGGCAAACCCCTGGGTAGATATTCCCGTGGTTACTGGAATAGGTGAGGCCAGAAATGTCGCGGTGGTGAAGTCAGCTCAGGCGGTGATTGCCATTGGCGGAGGTTACGGAACGCTAAGCGAAATTGCTTATGCTCTGAAGAGTAGTATCCCTGTCATCGGCTTGAATACCTGGTCGCTGTCCCGAAACGGGCGAAAGGATGATTCCATAATCAGAGTTCAGAGTGCTACCGAGGCAGTGGGTAAAGCAATTTCCTTGGCTAAGAGGCGCAAAAATTATGAGATTGCTTCGCGGAGCCTGTCCTGAGCGTTATGAGATTCTTCGCTACGCTCAGAATGACAGGGAGCGAAGGGCTCGCAGTGATAGTGAGTTAGCCATAGAATACGCTTAGAAATGGCAAGTATCGAAAGTGTAAAAGCCAGAGAGATTCTCGATTCTCGGGGCAATCCTACCATAGAGGTGGAGGTGGTATTGGTTGATGGCACCGCGGGTGTCGCCTCTGTCCCCTCAGGAGCAAGCACCGGGAAATATGAGGCTGTGGAGCTTCGGGATGGTGATAAAAGTAGATATGGGGGGCTCGGCGTTCTAAAAGCCATAGAACACGTCAATAGTGAGATTACTTCAACAATAGCAGGCATGTCCGCTTTAGAGCAGGCGGCTATTGACCAGCGACTAATTGAACTTGATGGCACTGCTAATAAAGCCCGGCTTGGGGCTAATGCCCTACTGGCGACATCTCTTGCCGTAGCTAAGGCCGGAGCTAGTTTCCGGGGGGTTCCTTTATACCGCTATTTAGGAGGGACAAGAACTAACCTATTGCCTGTCCCCATGTTAAATATTCTAAATGGTGGTAAGCATGCCCTGGGCTCTACCGATTTTCAGGAATTTATGATAATGCCAGTGGGCGCTGCCAACTTCAATAAAGCCCTGCAAATAAGCAGCGAAGTATATCATTCCCTATGTAAATCGCTTGAAGATAAGGGATTAAGCACCAATGTGGGAGACGAAGGTGGCTTTGCTCCCCGGCTCCCTTCTAATAAAGATGCACTGGAGCTGATACTAGCAGCCATCGACATGGCTGGCTATAAAGCTGGCCAGGACTTATTTATCGCCCTGGACCCAGCCGCCAGCACCTTCTATCAAGATGGGAAATATGTCCTCTCCCAAGAAGGTGTTACCCTCGGTTCCCCAGAAATGATTAACTATTATGTCAAGTTAGCCTCGGATTACCCTGTCATCAGCATTGAGGATGGGCTGGCTGAGGATGATTGGGCAAGCTGGTCGTTGCTCACTGCTCGACTAGGAAAGCAGACTCAAATTGTGGGTGATGACCTTTATGCTACCAACATAGAGCGCCTGGAAAAAGGCATTGCCCAAAAAGCCTCCAATTCAATCCTCATTAAGCCCAATCAAATAGGCACACTCAGTGAAACCCTGGCTGTTATCAAAAGAGCACAGCAGGCCGGGTGGACAACCATTATCAGCCACAGGTCTGGTGAGACCGAGGACACTACTATTGCCGACCTGGCGGTAGCTAGCAATGCCGGATTCATTAAAGCTGGTGCCCCTTGCCGCAGCGAGAGGCTGGCTAAGTACAATCGCCTCCTCAGGATAGAAGAGGAATTAAGAGAGGCTGCAAAATACCCTGGCAAAAGGGCGTTATATAATTTGGAGAGGATGAAATAATGGAGATATTAAACGGTGTTCACCAAATAAAAACTCCTGCTCCTGAAAGTGCATCATGGTATACCAATGTTTACGTAATTGAAGGCAGTGATGGTCATATACTGGTTGATAGCGGCTGGGATAGCCAGGAATCCCTCTGGGCTCTCCAGGAAGGGATAAAAGCGGCAAACCTCAAACTTCGAGACATCAAAAAAGTGGTTATCACCCATATACACCCCGACCATTATGGGTTGTCAACCAAGATAAAACAAATCTGCGGGGCTCAAGTAGCTATTCACAGGATTGATGCGGGTTTCATCTTTCCCAGATATAAAGATTTTGATGACCTGATTAAAAAGACTGAAGAGCTGCTTCGGCAGAACGGTGCTCCTGAGGACGAATTGCCTCAGCTGAAAGAGTCTTCGTTATGGATGAATAAATATGTCACCCCGGATTTACCTGAAGTAAAGTTAGAGGATGGCGACACAATTTCCAATGACTCTTTCGAATTTGAGGTGTTATGGACGCCGGGGCACTCGCCAGGCCATATCTGCCTTTATGAACGAGAAAGGAAGTTTATTCTCACCGGTGACCATGTCTTGTATGATACCATTCCCCACGTTGGCTTCAATCCCCAATCTGGCGATAACCCCCTGGGCGACTATGTTTCTTCCCTTAAAAAACTAGAGCGCCTTAAGGCTCATTTTATTCTCCCGGGACATGGGCCGGTGTTCAATGCTTTAGGGCTGAGAATAGAAAGGATACTCCAGCATCACGAGGAAAGGAAGAGGGCCATCATGAGGTCTCTGCACGACGGCTTGAAGACAGCCTACGAGATAGCTCAGCAAATCCCCTGGATGGTCAACGAGGGAGGCACTGCTTTTCAGGATTTGACAGTCTGGGACAGGCGAATGGCTGTTACCGAGACCATTGCTCACCTTAAGCTCTTGATGGAGGAAGACAGGGTGGGCAATGTTGATATGGATGGCGCTTCTTTATATTTAGCTAAAGACTAAACGAGAAAGGAGAAGACGAAAATGGCAACAAAAGTAGGAATCAATGGCTTCGGGCGTATTGGCAGGTTAGCTCTGAAGGCAATTATCCAGCGTTGTGGCGATAAGGTGGAGGTGGCGGCGGTGAATGACCTTACCGATGCTAAAACCAATGCCCATCTTTTTAAGTATGATAGCAATTATGGCATCTATCCCGGTAAGGTGGAAGCTAAAGACGATTGCATTGTAGTTGACGGGAGGGAAATAAAGGTCTTAGCTGAGCGTGACCCTGGGAAAATTCCCTGGCGAGACTATGGGGTGGATATTGTGATTGAATCTACAGGGCTTTTCACCCACGCGAGCAAGGCCGCTGCTCATCTTCAAGGTGGTATTAAGAAAGTAATTATTTCAGCACCGGCTCAAGAAGAGGATATATCTATTATCCTTGGTGTCAATGAAGGGCAATATGACCCGGCTAAGCACCGCATTATATCCAACGGCTCCTGCACCACTAATTGCATTGCCCCTGTAATTAAAGTCCTTCATCAAAACTTTGGCATTGTTCACGGGTTAATGACTACCGTCCATGCTTATACTAACGACCAAAAGATACTGGATGTGTTTCACCGCGACCTGCGCCGAGCAAGGTCTGCCGGTACCAACATTATACCCACCACCACTGGCGCCGCTCGTACCGTAACTGTGGTCATGCCTGAGCTTAAGGGCAAGCTCCACGGCATCGCCATAAGAGTGCCTACCCCCATAGTATCTCTTGTGGACTTTGTCGCTGACCTGAATAGAAAGGTAAGCGCTGAGGAAATTAACGATGCCTTTCGTAAGGCTGCTGACGGAGAGCTTAAGGGAATTCTGGAATATTGTGACAACCCACTGGTGAGCTCAGATTTTAAGGGCAATCCAGCCAGTGCTATTTTCGATGCCTTAAGCACCATGGTCATTGATGATAACCTGATAAAGGTGTTAGCCTGGTATGACAATGAGTGGGGCTATAGCTGTCGTCTTGCTGACCTCGCCGTTTATATCATTAGAAAGGGATTATAACTCCCCAACCTCTCTCTTGAGAGGAAAGGGCTGTTTAAATAATGTAGTTGCCCAATTTATTGGGCGATTGTGCTTGATGAATCAAGCAACTACAAAACTCTGGGGGTGAAATAAGGAAGGGGAACAAACAATGCACGTTAGTGTGTGCCAAATTGAGCTTCGCCTCCCTGAGAACCAGTCACTTAAAGGTAAGAGACAGGTAATTAAATCTATTATCACCCGGCTACAAAATAGGTATAAGGTTTCCGTAGCCGAGGTGGATAACCAGAATTTATGGCAATTAGCTACTTTGGGCATAGCCTGCGTTAGCAACCACAGAAGACATGCCGATGAAACTTTATCCAATGTCGTAAAGTTCATCGTCCAGAACTACCCCAATGTAGAGTTATTGAGCTCGGAAATAGAAACTTTTCCCTGATGGATGCCGCTGCCTTTCTCCATCACCTTGTCAGCCTGCCTGATTATCGCCAGCAGGCCGTCCATATTGAACGCATTCCCCCGCAGGGCGCTATGTTTGGCAAACTGGATAACCCCCTCCACCCTAGCCTTCAAGCATCTCTGGAGTCCCTGGGCATATCAGCTCTTTATAGCCACCAGGCGCAGGCCTTGAATGCCATCCTGGCTGGGAGAAACGTGATAATAGCCACGCCCAGTGCCAGTGGCAAGACCTTGTGCTATCACTTAGCTACCCTTGATGCGCTTCTACATGATAAGGATAGCCGTGCTCTTTATATCTTCCCCACGAAAGCTCTAGCCCAGGACCAGCTACGTAGCGTAAAACAAATCGCTCGCCCCTTGTCATTGCGAGCCAGAGGCGAAGCAATCCTCCCAGAAGCTATGGCTACTTTTGACGGTGATACACCACAGAATGAGAGAGCAAATATAAGAAAACAGGCAAGGATAGTGCTCACTAATCCGGATATGCTCCATTTGGGCATTTTGCCTAACCACCAATCGTGGTCTAGATTGTTTCGCAATCTCAAATATGTAGTAATAGATGAGACTCATATTTACCGAGGTGTTTTCGGCTCTCACGTGGCCAATGTCCTGCGGAGGTTGCGGCGGCTTTGTGCTTCTTATGGCTCTAACCCTCAGTTTATTTGCTGCTCAGCCACTATCGCCAATCCCGAAGAGCATGCTCAAAATATCGTCGGCTTGCCTTTCGAGTCCATTGTTGAAGACGGTTCACCACATGGCGAAAAATACTTTGTTTTCTGGAATCCACCGGTTATCGGTGAGGCCAAGAATGCTCGACGCAGTTCCAACAGTGAGGCGTCTTTTCTTCTTGGGGAGCTTGTTCAGAAAGGTATCCGCGGTCTGATATTTGCCCGCACTCGTAAACTGACTGAGCTTATTTACATTTATACCCGAGACCAGCTACCCCCCTCCCTAAGGGATAAAATCAGCCCTTACCGGGCGGGGTACCTTCCCGAAGACAGACGCCGAATTGAGCATCAATTTTTCGACGGTGAGCTTCTCGGGTTGGTCGCAACAACAGCCCTGGAGTTGGGAATAAATATCGGCAACCTGGAGGCGACAGTGCTTACCGGCTATCCCGGAAGCATTGCCAGTGCCTGGCAGCAGGCAGGACGTAGCGGACGAAGTACCCATAGCTCTTTGAGCTTTCTTATCGCCCAGGAAAATCCGCTCGACCAATACTTGATGCGCAATCCAGATTTCTTTTTCAGCAAGAACTTTGACAACGCCATAATCAATCCCGACAATCCTTATATCCTGAAGCCTCACCTCCTCTGCAGTGCCTGGGAGAAACCTCTGGAAGATAAGGATAAGGAATTCTTTGGGCCAAACACTGGCACCATGCTAACTGAGTTGGAACAGGAAGGGAGATTAAGAAAACGCGATGAGAGATGGCACCCCGCTCCTTCTATCTCCTACCCCGCTCAGGATATAAATATAAGGGCAACATCAGGGCAAAATTATGCTGTCATCGATGGTCGGGATGGGTGCTTGTTAGAGACAGTGGAAGCCAGTGTTGCCTTTTTCCAAGTACACCCCGGCGCTATCTATCTCCACCATGGTGAATCTTACCTTATCACGGAACTTGATTTAGCCCGGCGTATTGCCTGGGCAGAACCGAGGCCTGTAAATTACTATACCCAGACTATGGAAATACACGACATCCGGGTCACAAAGCTGCTCGAGGAAAAAGATTGCCACGGTGTGAAGGTTTACTTCGGAGATGTTGATGTTACTATCACAGTAGTGGGCTTTAAGAGGAAAAAACAGTTCACCGAAGAGGTCATCGAAGAGGAGCCTCTTGATTTGCCAGCACAAAACTTTCCCACCAAGGCCCTGTGGTTTGATTTGCCTCAGAAGGCGATTGACAAAATAGCCGATGCTGGGCTTGACTTTCACGGCGGTTTACATGCTTGTGAACACGCTGCCATTGGCATACTCCCCTTGTTTGCCCTTTGCGACCGCAATGACATTGGCGGCGTTTCCAGTCCTTTTCATCCCGACACCGGCAAGGCGCAGATTTTTATTTACGATGCCCACCCCGGAGGCATTGGCATTACCGAAAAGGGATTCGAGATGATAACCGAGCTCTGGCAAGCCACTTTGAAATCCGTGGAAGAATGTCCCTGTGCTGACGGCTGCCCTTCCTGTGTGCAATCGCCCAAGTGCGGCAACAATAACCAGCCCCTGGATAAGGGAGCTGCGATAGTATTGCTTGAAAAACTGGTGGCCTGAGGGGCAACGACCAGGATAGCTGGGCGATTATTCTTAATAGCTAATTGCAATAGTGTTGCATTTAGACTTCCCTTCAGGTAAAATATCGCCATGGTTCGAGACTCAATTCGAATTTTGCAAGCTCAGGGACACAAGGCGACCAGGCCACGGAAGCTGGTGCTCGAGGTGCTCGAAGAAATTGAAAAACCACTTTCCCCTTACGATATACAGGGGATTTTGCGCGCCAGAGGCAAATATCTAAACCACGTTACCATCTACCGCATACTCGATTTGCTTTGCAGCCTCAATCTAGCCCACAAAGTGCTATCCAGCGGCGGATTTGTGAAGTGTAGCTTAGATGCTATAGAAGGCTGCCATCGCTTCATGGTCTGCCAGCACTGCGGAGCCATTCAAGAATTTGCCGACAAAGGATTATGTCAAGAGGAAAACGACTTCGCCCGGAATTTTGGCTTTCATACCGAACATCATCTCTCCGAATTCTCCGGACTCTGCTCCCGGTGTTATAGAAAATAGCCCATTAGCAAAATAAGAAATGGTCAGGCGAATAACAAAAGAACTCAAAGAGCATATCCCTTTCACAGCCCTTGGCGCTCTTACGGGAATTATCATCATAGCCATAGTAGTTTTAGGCAACGTTCCTCACCATATTTCTGACACTATCTTTCACACCTTACACCCAGTCCATGTGTTATTGAGCGCACTTGTAACCACCGCTATGTACATGAGATACAAGAAAGGCAAAATCTGGGCTGTGATTTTGATTGGGTGGACAGGCTCGATCGGTATAGCCACGATAAGCGATGCCATGATTCCTTATCTAGGAGGAAGCTTACTCCAGGTCGAAATGGGAAAACCCCATGTCCCGTTTATCGAGCACTGGTGGATAAATCTCTTTGCGCTGGCTGGCATTGCCATTGGCTATTGGAAGCAAACAACCAGAATCCCGCACTTTGGACACGTGTTGTTAAGTACCTGGGCATCCTTATTCTATATCATGGCATTCGGAAAGGCTGATTGGATTCCTTTGCTTCCTTTTATCTTCCTGATTTTATTTCTGGCAGTCTGGATTCCTTGCTGCCTGAGCGACATTGTATATCCTCTTTTATTCCTGGGGAAAGAGCCGGAGCTACATTCGCCAGAAAGACGAAAACCCGCCGGCTAAAAAGTCGTCTACACTTGTGCTATCATATACGGGCACTCTCGATTACGGAGGCAGCTTGTTCGATTTGTTAAAAAAGACTGAACCGGGAGTAAAAAGAGGCAAAGAAACCTGGTTTGGCAAGATAGCTAATATTTTTAACCGAGATGACTTCGGGAATGAGGTCTGGGAGGAATTGGAAGAGTTGCTTGTCTCGGCCGATGTTGGTGTAGAGACTACGAGCAAACTCCTGAATAAAGTCAAACAGCGGGTGAAAACAGACAGGCTTTCAGAGGTATCTCAGATAGGAGAAGCCTTGAAAGAGGAGATGATAAGCTTATTAAGCATCCCCCAGAGAACAAATCCGATTCCTGAGCAAAGTGGAGAATCCCCTTGTATCATTCTTGTGGTCGGGGTGAACGGCTCAGGCAAGACGACAAGCATTGCCAAGCTGGCCTATGGTTTCACTTCGCAGGGAAAGCGAGTTATCCTGGCAGCAGCAGATACCTTCAGGGCAGCAGCTATTGAGCAGCTTAAACACTGGGGAGGGAAAGTAGATGCCGAAGTCATCGCCCATCAACCAGGTGGCGACCCCGGAGCGGTTGCCTATGATGCCGTTCAGGCCGCCTATAGCCGCCATGCTCAAGCGGTGATTATTGATACTGCCGGTCGCCTTCATACCAAGTTTAATCTCATGGAAGAACTCAAGAAGATAAAGAGAGTGGTAGCTAAGCACGATGCTTCAGCCCCTCATCAAGTTTTGCTGGTAATGGACGCTACCACAGGGCAAAATGGACTGGCTCAGGCTAAACATTTCACCGAAGCTGTGGACGTCACCGGTATTTTCCTAGCCAAGCTGGATGGCACAGCCAGAGGCGGCATAATATTTGCCATCTGCGACCAGTTAAACATACCCATTTCCTATATTGGTACTGGTGAAAAATTACAGGACATGGCTCCCTTTGATGCTGAAGTCTTTGTTAATGCTATTTTCTCTTAAACCGAAAGGAAAAGATAAATGCTCACTATCAGTATAGACCCCGTAGCCTTCACCATTGGCTCCCTAACAGTACGGTGGTATGGGATTATGATTGGTGTAGCGGTTTTAGTACTGTTAGTCATCATGCTCAAGGAAGCCAAAAGGCTAGGCATCACGCGTGATATCTACAGCCTTTTCCTTTGGGGTATTCTTGGCGGCTTTATCGGAGCCCGGCTAGCATATGTAATCTATGACTGGGAGCATTTCATAGCGAACCCCCGAGAGATTATCGGCTTTGCTGGCCTTGCTCAAAACGGGATGGTTATCGGCGCCATTGTGGCAGCGTTAATCTACATGAGGGTAACGAGAATGCGCTTCCCCACCCTACTTAGTATAGGCGATGCCCTTGCTGTTGGGATGCCTTTAGCTCTAGGTATAGGCAGGATTGCTTGTACCATAAACGGCTGCTGCTCTGGCAAGCTCAGCCCTTTTCAGTATTTCCCGGGGGCTGTGATTTATGCTCCCCCTCCACCCGGCACTCCTCTTCAAGATTGGTATTACCTCTCCAGCCAATACCTGGGGGTGCCGATTTACCCCACTCAGATTTATCATTTACTATGGGGTCTGATAGTTTTTGCTATTGTCTGGCGACTTCGGGGAAAATTTAAACCCGAAGGCTGTCTTGCGTTCTTTTGTTTTTGCCTTTTTGCCGCCGGTGATTTTGGCGTGAGGTTTTTCCGTATTGGCGAACCATTGCTCGGGGTTCTTTATCAAGCCCAAGTTCTTGACTTAGCAATATTGGCGGTATTTTTGCCCTGGCTTATTATCAGAATGCGCCGATTCAAGAAACAGGCTTTGGTGACCGAGCTTGCTAACGAGGCTGAGCAGGAGCAAAGTCACGAAGATTAAGGCCCAGCACCTCCTCACCATTCCAGCGACTTTTCTCCAGGTTATACACAATATCTATGTAAGATGGAATTTCTTCCCTTGGTCTCTGCGACTCAAAATCTACAGCTTGCCAAGTTATGTTTCCTTGTTTGAGTTTTAGTCTCAGCCATGCGCCCTGGTTACCGAAGTTACGACACTCGATTACCTCGACCTGCCGGGTGAGAAAGGTCGGCTGTGGGTTGCCTCGACCAAAAGGGCTCAATTTTTGCATAAGGTTAAAGGTCTCTCCACTAAAAGTAGATAAGGGAAGCTCGGCATCAATCACTATTTCCGGGTGAAGGTCAAGATGACCTAATTGGTCCGTAGCCAGTCTGGTAATCCGTTCCTCTAGCTGAGCCAAATTTTGGCGCGTTACGGTGAAGCCAGCGGCTAAGGGATGGCCACCAAAAGCGGTAAGCAAGTCATGGCATTCTTCTAAAGCAGACACAATATTGAACTCAGCTATGCTACGACAGCTACCCTGACATAGCTCAGGGCCTAAACTGATGATAATGGTGGGCTTGTAAAATTCATCTGCTAACTTGCCAGCAACAAGCCCGATGACACCGATGGAGTAACTTTCGTCACCTTCTATAAGCACCGGCAGGTGTAGTCTGGCGGCTAGTTTCTCCCTCGCTCGGCTTAATACTTCCTTGGTTAATTTTTGCCGCTCGGCATTCTTTTCCTCTAGCTCCATGGCCAGGAGGCGAGCTTCCTCTGGTGACTGAGTGGTGAGCAACTGGTAGCTGGTGGAGGCATTGTCCATCCTGCCAGCAGCATTGAGGCGAGGCCCTAGTGTCCAGGAGATATCTTCAGCGTCAAGTTCACCTGGCCTCAGCCTCGCCAATTTAACCATTTCTTGAATTCCCACGCGGGAGCTATTATTAAGCTCTCTCAGCCCTTCCTGCACCAGGTAACGATTCTCACCAACGAGGGTAACTAAATCGGTAACAGTGGCCAAAACTACTAAGTCCAGAAATTTGGCTAGCCATTTCTCCCTGCTATCTTTGTGAAATAACGCTTGCAGAAACTTGAAGGCAACGCCAGCACCGGCCAGATCTGGATAGGGATACACTGAATCCTTTCGCTTCGGGTCAATCACAGCTGCGGCTTGAGGCAGGTTCCCTAATGGAATGTGATGGTCGGTGATAATCACATCTATTCCCATTTCTTGAGCTTGTTTTACCTCTGTAAGGTCAGTTACGCCACAATCAACAGTAATGACCAAATTAGCCCCCTGGGCATGAAGCTTCTCCAGAGCTGAAATCTTTAATCCGTGGCCTTCATTGAAGCGGTCAGGAATATAGGGAATAACTTCAGCACCAAGCCATGATAGTCCCTCAGCAAGAATAACTGTGGCTGTGACGCCGTCAACATCAAAGTCGCCATAGACGGCAATCTTTTCCCGGGCAAGCACGGCCTTATAGACCCTGCTTACAGCCTGCGATATATCAGGAAGGAGGAGGGGATTACCCTCCAACCTACGGTCAGCAGACAAAAAAGGTTCGATTTCTTCTGGCTTAACACCACGGTTGCAGAGAAGTTGAGCAATTAGAGGGGAAAGGTCAGAAGCATTTAAGTATTCGTCTGGCACCGGAGGCAGGATTTTCCATTGAGTCCGTTGATTCAATTTCGCACCTTAGTTTAATGCCCTTGGCTAGAATCGCTAACTATATCACAGAAAAGGCTTTAACAAAATGTCTTTGCGAGCGAAGCGAAGCAATCTCACATCCTTTTTAGAGATTGCCACGTCGCCTGCGGCTCCTCGCAATGACAGGTGGGACTTCCTAATCGGCAAAACCACGGATTAAGAGTAATTTGACCATGTAGCCAGGCAATAAATATAATTCATATAAATGAAGGTGGCTTTCTACACATTAGGTTGTAAGCTCAATCAGGCCGAGACGGAATCTCTGGCTAATCGTTTTAGCAAAGCCGGATTTCAACTTGTTACCCCCGGTGAAGGGGCAGATATTTATATTGCCAATACCTGCACAGTCACCCATATTGCCGACCGCAAGTCACGCCACTGGCTCAGGCTGGCAAGGCGAAGAAATCCCCAGGCCCTAATTATCGCCACTGGCTGCTATGCCCAAAGAAATCGTCAAGAGCTAGCTCAGCTTGCTGACCTCGTAGTTGACAACGAGGAGAAAGAGCACCTGCTTGCCCTTACCCAAACCCTTTCCCTTGGAGGGAGAGGACTGGGTGAGGGTGAAACAAAGCAATCTCAGATGCTCGCTGTCACCGTTAGGACTCGTAGCCTGTTAAAGATTCAGGATGGCTGTCATAGCCCCTGCACATATTGCATTGTTCCCAAAGTAAGACCCCACGCATATTCCTTGCCCGCTTCCCAGATAATTGACGAAGTTGAGCAAAAGGTGGCCCTCGGTTACAAAGAAGTTGTTCTCACCGGGACAAAGGTGGGCTCTTATAGAGATGGTAGTACTGACCTCAGGGATTTGGTTCAGCGTATTCTCACCAATACCGGCATCGAGAGATTACGTCTCTCATCTTTGCAGCCTTCGGAAATATCCTCTGAATTTCTTGCCTTGTGGCAGGATGAAAGGCTTTGTTGGCATTTCCACTTAGCGCTACAAAGTGGAAGCGAGACCGTGCTTCAAAGGATGAAGAGGAGCTACTCTCTAGACCAATATCAGAGAACAGTAAATTTGATTAAAGAGATGATACCAGAGGTAGCCGTCACCACAGATATCATGGTTGGTTTCCCCGGGGAAAGCGATGAAGAGTTTGAACAGAGCTACTCTTTTTGCCAGCAAGCTGGTTTCGCTAACATCCATGTCTTCCCTTTCTCACCCCGCCCTGAGACAGCGGCAGCCGGGATGCCCGAGCAGATAAAAGACAAAGTTAAAGCAGAGCGCAACCAGCGGATGCTAGGGCTATCCCAAAGCTGCCGGCGCAGCTTTTGTGAGCAGTTTTTGGGGCAAACTATGCCGGTTCTGTGGGAGAAGGAAACCAGTCCCGGAAGCGGCATATACTCAGGGCTAACCAGCAACTACATCAGGGTTTTTACTCACAGCGAAAAGTCCCTGAACAACGAGATAACACCTGTTAAACTGGTAGAATTTCATAACCAGGGAATGTGGGGAGAGGTGATTGATGAAAATCCAGGTTAAGGTAAAGCCCAGTTCCAAGACTGAAGAGCTTAGCCGGGAAGGCGATAGCTTTATAGTCAAAGTCAAGGAACCGCCAAAGGAAGGCAAGGCCAACCAGGCAGTCATCAAATTACTGGCAGAGCATTTCGGCGTTCCCCAGAGCCAGGTCAGGATTCTCAGCGGCTTCAGAAGCAGGAATAAAGTTATTGAGGTTGCAGAAGAGTAGTGTAGGGAGATAGAGCTGTCCTGCACTTACGCAAGTTAGCTAAATGGGAGGTGGCACAGATTATGAAGCGATTCAAGGCGGAAGATGGCTCGGTGGCTATATCTAGAAAATCCCGCTTCCAAATCAAAGTATAAATTCTTTCTCTAACCAAGGTAGCTTGGTAGTTTTAAGGTAGCTTGTGCTTTTGGGTCTTGAAGCCAAATTGCCCACTGCGGTTCACCACTTCCTCTGAATCAACCTTGTCAGGGCTGTCAAATTCGGACTTAAATAATTGATGCACAAGGGCCATGCTATGAGGAGTCACTTGGGAAGTGCCTTCCTCTTAAGATACTGTATGGCGCGGAGAGTGTGAACTGCTATAGTAGCTGTG
>Ga0209986_10003378_pt1 | contig 14018 bp, 10 predicted proteins | sample BlataG_FD_183168 | JGI IMG/M metagenome (GOLD analysis project Ga0209986, IMG submission 183168) | Deep subsurface microbial communities from Black Sea to uncover new lineages of life (NeLLi) - Black_00105 metaG (SPAdes) (version 2) | ecosystem: Environmental > Aquatic > Marine > Oceanic >...
TATATTTTGCCTCTATGGCCTGTAAAGCCTTATTGAGCTGGTTGGTCCTGCGGTGTAAATGCTCCAGCATAGAGTCTTTGTCATGGGAAAAATATGAGCAGAGTGTGGCTGCAGCTAAAATGACCAGATTCAGGCCAACAAATGCGGCGCCTATAAATCCGCTGCTGCTAAAAGTGCTGACTGCACCTGTTTTGCTGAGGTCGCCCAGGTACTGGACACGCACGTAGCCAATGGCAACCAGGCCGCCAATGGTGAGGATGAGAAGTGCCGTTATACCGACAGCATTCTTCCACCATGGCTCAGACCAACGCTTGAAAAGAATCCCCATGGCGTGGGCGATCCAGGGGATGGCCACGGCCACACCTACCGCCATGATCCATGTGAATATCTGGCTTTCACCAAACACTGAGAAGGCGAGGGAATTCATAGGGATTTCACCCAAGACAAATAGAAACATTAACGAATAGTACTTCCCTCTGGACAACTCTACACTGGGTTCGCTCCGTTTAATCTTTGCAGCGTGAGCATCATAGTCCTTGGAGATACGCCCATAATCCTTGTGCAGGGGTTTGTGTTTTCCATTGAGGATCTCTAATTTGGGCCCATATGTGGCCGTTACTTGTCGAGCCTCATTTCTGGCCATCGCCATCAACTCTTGCTCGAACTGAGAGAAATTCGGATCACCCTTACCCGGAAGATTCCTCTTTGCATCCTTTACGGCGTTTTGCCGGGCCGTCAATCTTCCATGCATTTGTTCTCCCCCTTTCTTTTCAAACAGTAATAGTGATAGCAATTTCCTTTTTCTGTAAGAAGGATATAGAAATTGGCCTTGTGTGTCAAGGCAAAATATGTCACGACTCATTGGCGGTTTTGAAAATCGAGTAAAGGGGCCTAAATCAAATCTTTTTTTGACAATTGTTAGCTAGTAAATCTTTCTAGTGAATTATGAAATGAAGGGCTTTACCCCGACCGCATAAAGCCACGGCTTTAGTTCCGACCTTTTGTGGTCGGGATTACGGTCGGGATGTCGTGCCACTAAGTCCCGCCGTTCGCGAAGCGAATCGGCGAAACTAAGTGGTGCCACAGGTTTACCCGCCGTGTTTCTGGAGGGCTTGCCCGGGGGGCTCCATCGGCATCACGGATAATGATTGGTGCGCATTCCTCTTTACAACAGCATTTACCGATTTCAATTCAAGGATTTTTTTGTAAAAGGTAAGAAATAACATTTCCTTTTTCTCTGGTTTAAAGCAGTTTTCAGTTTTTAAGTTGAAATATCTAAAAAGTTCTATTAGGTAAGTAAGATAATAATATTAATCAACCACATTACTATTTAGAAGAAAGGGGGAAGGAGTATGAACAAGGGAGATTTAGTTAAAGAGGTGACAAAGGTCCTAAATACAAAAAAGGAGGCCCAGGCAGCAGTGGATTGTGTTTTTTCAACCATTACCAAGGCGCTAAAGAAAAAGGACACAGTTACACTGGTTGGTTTCGGAACGTTTAAGGTGGCACAAAGGAATGCCAGGAAAGGAAGAAATCCACAGACAGGACAAGAAATGACGATCAAGGCAAAGAAGGTCCCCAAGTTTGTATCGGGGAAAGCCTTAAAGGATGCTGTAAGTTAATTCCGATTCAAATTGGTTGTATATTAAGCCCTCATCGGGAGATGCTTATCCTGATGTGGGCTTTCAAATAGAGGAAAGACTTTTTAGTTCGGAAGGAGGGCTTTCATGGTGAGTATCGACCATGTGCACATTCATGCAAGTGACCCCGCCAAGACGATCGAGTTCTACGAGAGTTTTTTTGGGGCACAGGTGATCCAGGAAATCGAGAGCGTGGGAAGAAGACTGACGATCATGTCCTTAGGCGACAAATCCAAGTTATCCATTCTGCATGTCCCTCCAGCAGTGGAGAAACCAAATCCAGAGATGGCCAGTATTGATCACATCGGCATCGAAGTTGAAAATATAGAGGGACTGATCAATTGGCTGAAAGAAAAGGGATTCACTTTTCCTGTCGATTTAACTCAATCCTCATCTGGGGTTAAAATCGCCTTTTGCTTTGGACCTGATAACGTTTATCTGGAACTTATAGAGAAACCCTAACGGACCCGCAGGAATGATGGCGGCTAAATTTGGGTCATTGTTTCAGGGGCCCTCTTCGGTATCTTTTTTATTCTCTTTGAGAAATGGTTTGTGATCCTGTATACTAGTGATACAATTTTATTTAGCCCTTGTTTTTTTTCGAACCCATTATCCTGCAAACAGTGAAATAGCAATTAATTTGTTAAGACATTGCATCGGGAATATTCATAAAGGTCGCATGGTGCTGATTGCATCTTACATGGTCAAACCAACAAGAGATAATACCCCACCCTCGAAGGTGAAGGGCTTTGGCCGAACGTTTAGGACGACGGTGAAAATGGTTCTTTAAAAAAGGTTTACATAAATGGAGATAACAATGCAGGACTTAATCGAATTTATTAAAAAAATCCAATCCGATAATCGGTTAGGCTCCCTTGAGGAGGCTGCCATAAAGCAGAGTATTGTTCTAAAAATTTTATCGTTGCTGGGATGGGACCCCTTCAGTATCGACGAGATCGAACCGGACTACCATGTTGGTACCGGAAAAATTGATTTTTTATTGAAATCTGACAAGACCAACAAGATATTTCTTAATGTAAAAAAAGACCTGAAGAACTCTCAAAAGCTTCAGGAGCAGCTTTTCGAGTTGGCCGCTCAAGGGGATATCAAAATAGCTATATTAACCAACGGTGTCATCTGGAACTTTTTCCTGCCGCTGATAGATGGAAGTCCAGAGGAGAAGCAATTTCATGCCATAGAGATTCTTAAAGAAAAGGCGGACAATATCACCCAAGGTTTTTCAGATTTCCTATTAAGGAAGAATGTCATTTCGGGAAATGTACTGAAAACCGCAGAAAGTCTCTATTTCAACAGGAAAAAGGCAATGCTTATAAATGAGTATCTGCCAAAGGCGTGGCAAAAAATCATCAACGAACCCGAGAAATGGCTCGCCAATATTATCTCAAAAGCGACAAAAGATCTATGCGGATATGAGCCTGACCCAGGAACTGTCAAAGAATTCGCGTTATCTGAAATCAAAACAAAAGCGAATGTATTAAAAGTTCAGCCTCCTCCCATATTGGATAAGATCAAAAAGATTACGAAAAAAGATTTGAAAAGGAAGTCGATTAAATCCTTTTCTTTTAAAGGGGAAAAATACGATGTGCATTCATGGAAGGCCATGGTATTGAAGATCTGTGAGATCATATATGATAAGCACAGAGATGAATTTGAGAGTATATTATATATCTCTTTAGAAGGCAGGGCCTGTTTTAGTCAAAATCCCCATGAATTTTTAGAGTGTGAAAAAATAGCCGGAACAGATATCTATCTGGATCTCCATTTAACAGTAAAAGATATGCTGGCGCTTTGCAAGGAAATCCTCTTGCTTTTTGGCTACAAGGGAAACGAACTGATTATCGAAAGCGAGCCCACTCCGTTTTAATGGCTACGGCGACTTCTTTCAAAAACCGCGAATTTGGGCTCAAACCCGCCAGAAACACGGCGGGCAAGCCCGCCACTCCGCCATTCCGCCAGAAAAACGGCGGATAAAAAAGACGGCGGATAAAAAAGACGGCGTGACCACAATATCTTGCGGACCTTCCATCATCTTCTTTAGACTAAATTCATTGATTCCGATGCAATTCTTAAAGCCAATTTTTCTTGACTTAAGAATCTCTTTGTTCTTCTATTAACCAATGTTTTGTGTATGGAATGCAGCAAAAGCAGCCCAGAGGGACAACCTTGCACATCCAAGCCACTGTTGTTCAGAATTCCGAGCCAGAGGTGAATAAGAGTCAAACGCATACTTAACCCTAATGAGGGAGATGACCTAATGGGAATTTTGAAAATTTTTTCTGGTAAAGATCCTGAAGAATACGAGCAAAAAGGGGATAGTTTTTTCGAAACCGCAAAATATGGACTCGCAAAAATTGAATATGAGACGGCTCTAAACAAACTGGAAAGAAAATGTCCGAATAACACAGATCTTAAAAACCGGCTTCAGGAAAAGATCCTCCACAGCAAGGAGGCCCTGGCTCTTCAACACAAAAAGACGGGGGAAGAACTAATGAGGGCTGAAATGTTTGATGATGCGGAGGAGATAGTTCGTCTGGCTCTGGAATTGGCAGAAGATCCAGAGCTAACAGTTGAACTCGAGGAACAACTAAAAGAGATCCACAATCATTTTGCGGGAGAAGAGATTAAAGATTTACCTGATTTCGACGTGCATATGGAAAATACTGAAAAAGCGGGTTACCAAGCGCCAGGGGAAGAATATTTTGCGGTCTTGGTCGGCTCATTGCCTGAAGAAATGCGGAAAGCCTATCATAGTTATGGGAACACCTTTAAGGCCGGTTATGTGGCCCTAAATCAGGGAGATTTTGAGCTTGCAGCAGCCAAATTATCCCATGCCATCGGAGAGAATCCATCACCACATAGTTTTATCCCTCTCGAACTGGCCACAGCCTATCTGAACCTACAAAAATATGAAGAAGGTCGTGGTTTACTGGAAGGTTTTATGAAAGAGCATCCTGATTCTATGCAAGGGTATCATCTCCTATGTGAGATCTTTTGGGAAATAAAGGAGTTCGATCAGGCTCAAGAACTCCTTCTTTCTTGTCCAGAAGAGTTAGTTGACTCGTTACCCATTCAGCTTCTTCGAGGCGAGACGCTTTTTCAGGCCAAAAGATATCAAGAAGCTGAATCCCTCTGCCTTGATTACCTGCAATCTTCCGGTTGGGATGAAAACATTGCTCGATTGCTGGCCAAAACTTATGAGGCACTTTTTGAAAAGGAGAAAGCCCGAGATTTATACGGTGAGATAATGAGGCAATGTCGCGGTTGTGGTGTTCGAATCGATACTTTCATCAAACAAAGATACGCGGATCTATGTTTTGAGTCCGGAAAATACTCAACAGATATTTTGGAACTATATCTTTCCCTGGTTCAAGAAGATCCGGATAACAAAGCTCATTATTATAAAAATATCAGCCAAATTCACTCTGCTCAGGGAAATGAACAAGAAGCCCGGCGGTACCAATTATTCGCTCATGAGCTGAAAGGTAATTAAAGGGGTCAAACCCGATAGTCCGCCACAAAGACGGCGGATAAAAATAACGGCGGGCAAGCCTTGAATCGTGTATGTAAGAATAATGCTACGACAGCTGATGCAAGTATTCGGATAGAAAGCTCCATGCGTTAAAACCTTGGAGATATCTCATGAAAGGAGAGTGGTATGAATTTTTTGATCCAACCTAAGAAGTATCAATGTCTTATGGCAGATGATGGTTCTCGCGCAATCATGGACAAGACCGTTGCATTTTTTGAGAAGATGGGAAAGGAAAGGCTTCTCGACGACTACAACAAAAAGATCTGGTATAAAGAATTCGTCGATTTCATCGGCAAAGAGCAGATTTTTGCAAAGCTGCTCACACCGAAAGAATACGCAGACGGAGATCCCGACTGCCGCTGGGATACAGCACGCAACAGCGAGTACAGCGAGCTCCTTGCCTTTTATGGGCTGGGGTACTGGTACTGTTTCCAGGTGACCATTCTCGGACTGGGTCCCATCTGGATGAGTCCGAACGAGAAGGCAAAACGCAAGGCCGCCAAGCTCCTGAAAGAAGGGGCCATCTTCGCCTTCGGCCTGTCCGAACGGACGCACGGCGCCGACATCTACTCCACAGAGACCGCGCTGACCCCCAAGGAAGACGGCACCTGGGTGGCAAACGGTGAGAAATACTACATCGGCAACGGCAACGAGGCAGAGATGGTTTCCACACTGGGGAAGGTAAAGGATGGCACGGATGACTACACGTTCTTTGTCACCAACTATCATAACAAGGCCTATGAGCTGAAGAAGAACGTCATCTCCCATCAGGAGTATGTGTCCAACTTCGCGCTCCACGACTACCCCATCACGGACGACGACATCCTCTCCCGGGGTCCCCATGCTTGGGATTCAGCACTCAACACCGTCAATATCGGGAAATTCAATATTGGCCCGGCCTCTCTCGCTGTTGCCGAGCACTGCTTCTACGAGGCCATCACCCATGCTTCCAACCGCATCCTCTACGGCACGCGCGTAACCGACATGCCGCATGTGCGCAAGAACTTCATGGATGCCTGGCTGAGGCTGGTGGCCATGAAGGCCTACCAACGCCGCTCCACCGACTACTTCAGGGGCGCTAATGCCAACGACCGCCGTTACCTCCTCTACAATCCCACGAGCAAGATGAAGGTTACTCTGCAGGCGGAAGACGTGATCAACCTGCTCTGGGACGTGGTCGCAGCTAAGGGATTTGAAAAGGACACTTACTTCCACATGGCCGCGGCCGACATCAGGGGCCCGTCCAAACTCGAAGGCACGGTCCACGTCAACGTACAGCTTATCCGCAAGTTCATGAAGAACTACTTCTTCAACCCTGCCGAGTACACACCCACAGAGCCGGACTTCTCACTGAACGACGACATGTTCCTGTTCAACCAGGGCCCAACCAAGGGCCTGGGATCAGTTCAGTTCCACGACTACAAGCCTATTTTCGAGGCCAACAAGGATCTGCCCAACGTGGCTACCTTCATCTCTCAGATCGAGATCTTCAAGGAGATGCTGGAAAAGGCCGGTCCGGACAAGATGCAGGATATGGACCCCTCCTTCTCCCTGCCGCTGGGCGAGATGTTCTCCATCGTGGTCTATGGACAGCTCATTCTCGAGCAGGCAAAGTTCGACAACATCGACCCCGACATATTGAACCAGATCTTCGACTTCATGGTGCGCGACTTCGCCCTCTTCGCACTGCAGATCTACTACAATCACAACACCAAGGACGAACAGCAGGCCTTCTGCAAGGAGATCATGCTCATTAAGCCGGTTGCTGATCCCGAACAGCACAACAGGGTCTGGGAAAAGTACGTGTTTGCCCTCAACGGCGAATACGAAATGAACCCGTAAGAGAAAATCCGGGGTCCATCCGTGAGAGGGGACGTAAAAGGGGTCGTTGTTTCTAAAACAACTTAAAAATGTAAGTTGGTCCGAATTTGCGGCTCAAATCTTTATTCTTGAAAAAATCACCTCCACGACTATTGCTCATGAATTAATAAAGCACCGATCAGTAAATATTATTCTCCTGTCCCCTTTTTTTCTCCTTCCCGCACTCATCTATTCACTCTAAACAAAAAGATCACAGCATCCTGAGCTGTGTATGTCATTGACACACAATGGTAAATTCGATATATTTCTGCCCACGGAAAGAGAATATTCGATATCTTGGCAATTTAATGGCATAAAGAGAGAGGATGATAAGAGAACAACCCGCATACTTACTGGTGAAAGATCGATCTAATCTTAGCCGCATAGCCGCCGGACTTGAAAGGGAGACGTCGATAGGTGTGGATCTCGAGGCTGATTCCATGTTCCACTATCGGGAGAAGGTTTGCCTCATCCAGATCTCCACACCCTTGCAGGATATCCTGGTGGATCCTCTATCGTTTGATGATCTCTCACCCCTTTCTCCGGTCTTTGCAGACCCGAATATCCTAAAGGTGTTCCATGGGTCCGATTATGATATACGCTCCCTGTACAGAGATTTCGATATTGAAGTGAACTCTCTCTTCGACACCCAGATTGCGGCAAGGTTTCTTGGGATCAGGGAAACGGGTCTTGCCCGCCTCCTCAAAGAGAGGTTGGGAGTGCTTGTTGAGAAGAAGTATCAGAAAAGGGACTGGTCAGAGAGGCCATTGCCTGCTGCCATGCGTGCCTATGCGGTTCAGGATACTTGTCACCTCCTCTCCCTCAGCCGGATACTGGAGAAAGAACTGCGGGTCAAGGGCAGGCTTTTCTGTGTGGAGGAAGAGTGTGAACTTCTGAGCAAGGTGCGCCCTACTCCTCCGAACGGTAATCCGCTCTTCCTGAGATTCAAGGGAGCCAGCATGCTTGACCCCAGAGGCCTGGCAGTACTGGAATCGATCTTGCAATTAAGGGATGATAAGGCCAGACGCAGGGATCTTCCCCCCTTTAAGATCCTCGGAAACGAACCGATCATGGAGATCGCGGAGAGGAGGCCGGTGACCGAAAGAGACCTTGGGCGTATAAAGGGATTGAGCGCCAGGCAAGTAAGGATGTTAGGCCGTTCCATCCTGAAAAAGATAGATGAATCCACAAAGCTGCCGGAAAATGAACTCCCGGCATTCCCCAGGACTACCGAAGAGCAGACCGGTGCCAAGGTGTCAAAGAAGGTAAAGGCCCTTAGGGAGTGGAGGGAGCAAAGAGCAAAAGAGATGGGCATCGATCCCTCTCTCGTATGTACAAACGCCCAGATACAGTCTCTCGCCCTTGCATACCCAAAAAGTCTGAAAGATCTGGAGGGCATCGATACCATAAAGGCATGGCAAAGAAGGCTATTTGGCAGCGAGATCTGCTACCACCTGAAGGGCATTGTCTGATTCCCTTAGCAGGTGGTCGCAAGGGGTCATGAAGTTTCTTTACAAGTTGTCCACTATACTTTAAAACTCCAGAGGGATCTGATTTGAAGTGTTCTTCCCATATTTTTGCTGCAACTTCACCCCAATGCATTGAAGAATGCCGGATCTATATTAAAATATCCAGTCTTAGGCTAGATACAGTAGCCTTTATTTAAAGAATGGACACACCTTGAAACCTTTATCCACTAGTACCGTTACCAAGAAAGAAAGGGGGAATTATGCTGGATGAGTAGGCCGTTGAAAGGAAGCTCAGTCCCTCTGAAAAAGTCTGGTGGGTCATAGACCAGGAATGCAGGAGCAATTTCGTGATGCACTCCCACGTCACCGGCTCAATCACTGAAGATGTGTTGCGCCCAAGCCTGGATGCCATTCAAGCCCGCCATCCTCTGCTCCGAGTGCGTATCAAAAGAGACGGATGGAACAGTCTCTCTTTCAAAACAAGCGGAGTACCCAGGCTGCCTCTCTGCATCGTGGAAGCACCGAGCGATGCCTGGGTCGAAGAAGCCGAGAAAGAGTTGCATGAGAAATTTTCCGTGCAGGAGGGGCCGCTGGCGCGTTGCACTCTTGTACGCCACTCCCAGGAAGACAACACGGTACTTATAGCCTTCCACCATGCCATTGGCGATGGCATCAGTGGTTCATTCCTTATGCGTGACCTGTTCCAAGCCGCGGCCCTTGTCTTAAGCGGGCAAAAGTGTGAACTGCCGCCCTTAGAACCAAAGATAGAAATGAATGCCTACTTCCCGGATTGGGCCCTGGGCCTGAGCGGCCGCTGGCGCAGCATGAAGTTCGGTGGACGTATGTTGGGCGCGGTACTGCGATACGGCAAGCCTGCCATTCCCAAGTTCGATCTCAAGGCCCCACCCAAAGAGCGCAGGGCGCGAATCGTCGCCCATCGCCTCGACCCAGATTTTATCGATCGGTTGCACGGACGGGCGCATGAAGAAGGCACCACCTTACACGGCGCTATGCTAGCTGCGCAGATCCTAGCCATCGCACACGACCGCGATTACTCAAAAGAATGCCCTTACTTCTTTGGCTCCCCGATAAACCTGAGGAAGAGGCTTAACCCGCCCGTGGGTGAAGATATAGGGTTTTTCGTGACAGCTGGCGCATCGATTAACCTGGCTAAGCCGGATACCGAGTTCTGGTCTCTGGCAAAAGCCGTGCGAGCGTCACTGTGGGACTGCGTAGAACGGGGTGAGCCGTTCGTGTATGTGATCCAGCACCTAGACCTGTCTAGAATCACCCGGTTGCTTGGCCTAGGTCTGCTTGGACGCCTGGTATACGCCCGCGCCGGCGCATCTATGACATTCGGTGGTCTAGCTTTCAGCAACGTCGGCAAAGTGGACATTGAGAACTACCAAGGTCCTTTCACCATCGAAGACCTTGGCTTCGCTGCCTCTCTCTCCAGTTTTAGCCCCTTGGCTGCCTTTGCAGCCACCATCAGACGTCAGTCTACTTGGAATTTTATTGGCATGGAACCGCTGTTGAAAAAGGAACACACCGAGAGAATTGCCGCTAAGGCATTGGAGATATTGGCAGGGGCAGTGGAGAGGTGAGTATTTCTAAAAACTTTAGAAGTGTTAAACACAAGATCGTTTTAGCTTGTAATGAATCTCAGGCATTTAAACATGTCCCCCCAATTTAATCATTTGTTCAGCAAAGAAAAAATATAGATTAGGAACATGATACTGAAATGCTTTGTCCCTTCATTTTCTGTGTTTTGATAGCAGCGTGCTGGGTTTGGCGGGATTTCAGAGTATGGGAAGTACACTGAATCCGAGACTCCTCAGTAAATCTTTACCATACCGTATGTATGAGTCAAGGGGTCTCCGTTTGACTCTTTTACATTTTGCCAAATAACGACAACAATAAACTCCAAGAATTAACCCCACCTAAGATAGCATCTCAGGTATGCGTCTTCGCAAGAGGGTGTTCTTATTTATTGGCTTTTCTATGAATCCTGAAAGATTGGTTTTTTATATTGATGGGTTTAACCCAGATTTTGCAATAGCAAAATCTGCGCATAGGGCCGCCCCATCTTTATTTTGCTGTGAAAAATTGATCATTGAAAAAGAAAGTGAAAAACCCCTTTATTTTTTTATAAAAACCAAGATGATGGGGCAGGATTAACCTTTATTTTGGATTAAAAAAGAGGGGGATGGGAATGATATTGAAATAATATTTAGGAAGATGAAAATTGCCAGCTTTAATGTCAATGGAATAAGGGCCCGATTTTCTATTATCAAGGAATGGTTAGAAAAGAGTGGTCAGTTGTAATTATGCGTGACCCCATTTACAGATTTATATTTTTTATTATTGTAACATTTATATTTTTTGTTTAAGGTTATACCTAAACATGGTTATTGTTAAGGAGGGAAATCTATGCCATTCAAATCTATTTTATGCCCAACAGATTTGAGCCCAATGTCGGTTGAGGCATTGCGAAAAGCTGTTGAACTTGCCCGCACCTTTGATGCTAAGTTGACTCTGCTCCATATACATGAGTATCTTATGGATGAAAAAGAGATGATAATGCTTCGAGTCAGTATTACTGATTATAAAGAGGTGCGTAATAAACGCTTAGCAGAGATTGAGAGAGAAATGGCTGCTGAGATAACAGAAGCAGGCGGGGGCGATTTAGATGTTGATTATCTTAAGAGAGAAGGTACACGTCCGTATAAAGAGATATTAAAAGTTGTTGAGGAGATTGACGCTGGTTTAATAGTGATGGCAACAAACGGCCGCTCGGCCATTGATGAGCATTTCCTGGGAAGCAATGCCGAAAACGTAATCCGCCATGCTAAATGTGCAGTCTTAACAATTCGTGTTCCGGAATAAAACTTTCAGCCTTTGCCATGCAAACTAACGGCTTGTATCGCAAGTATTTGCTTTCGGTTACACCTTGGATAACCCGTAAAAGGGGACGGGACGTAAAAGGGAAAACGTTGGTTCTAAAACAACTTAAAAGCTGCATTGATCTTAATTTGCGGCTTAAATACTTATTTTTAACACAATCACCTCTTCGCGTATAGCTAATGAATTTTCTAAATGCCAGAGAGAATATTTTCATTATGGGCCTATAGCTTACCAAATGTTGAGATTTCCAGTTACATATTAGACTTCCTGCCTTTCTCGATGAAGTATAAAGACAGATAAGCTAAGATATTGACGGCTGATCCCATATTGTTTAGTAGGAAAAAGAAGCAAAAAACGGTCTCCCCATGAAGACGGAACCTTTGTTCTGGATGAAAAAGGGGATCAGATTCTTCTCGGTATGCCAGGGGTAAAAAGTGAAAAGGATTGAAAGAGGAGGCCAGGAAGATCAGGAAAAAGAAGAGAAGTCAATGAGCAACCATAGCCAATTTTCAAATTTCTTTTATCCAAAAAGTATTGTGGTTATTGGAGTATCTTCGGAACCGACCAATCTTGGCAAAAATATCGTCTTGAACTGCCTGACATTTGGATACCAGGGTGAGATACTCTCCGTGGGTTTGAGAAAAGGTGTTGTTTTTGGGCAGCAGATTTACCAGTCCTTGGAAGATATCGATCACAAGATCCACCTTGCCGTCATCCTCACACCGGCAAAAACTATCCCGGAAATCTTAGAGCAATGTGGCCGTAAAGGGATCAAATGGGTTGTGATTGAATCAGGGGGTTTTTCTGAAATGGGGAAAGAGGGTAGTGCCCTGGAAAATGGTTGTATTGAAGTTGCCAGAAAGTATGGGATTCGATTTATTGGCCCAAACGGCATTGGCATGATTAATATGGAAAATGGTCTTGCCATGCCATTTATGCCCTTACAAAGGGATATATCTTTGGGACCGGTCTCTATTCTGGCACAGAGCGGAGGCGTGGGATTAAGTTATTTGGGGTTTTTAGCAGAGGAGAATATCGGGATAAATAAGTTCGTCTCCATGGGAAATAAATTGAATGTGGATGAAAATGATCTGTTGGAATATTTGATCCATGATAAAGGGACCAGAATCATTCTTTTATATCTTGAAGGTTTTACTGACGGCAGGAGATTTATAGAAATCGCCTCAAAATCCAAAAAGCCTATCCTCGTTCATAAGTCGAACCGATTCAAAGCGAGTGCACAGATTGCACATTCCCATACCGCTGCACTTCTCTCTGATGACCAACTGGTGGATCATGCCCTAGAGCAAGCCGGATGTGTGCGAGTGAATACCATGGATGATGCCATGGATTATACCAAATCCCTGACATTGCCTCCCTTAAAGGGCAACCGGTTGGCTGTGGTGTCCCGCTCAGGAGGTCATGCAGTTATTGCAGCGGATGTCTGTGCCCACTATGGATTTCACCTTCCATCTTTTCCAGAGGACTTTTTAAAAAAGATCGAGAGCCGACTCAGGGCTCATGTCATCCGTCTGCAAAACCCATTGGATTTAGGAGACCTTTTTGATCTCGATTTTTACGAATATATTGTGGATGAGCTGTTGAAGCGTGAGGATTTGGACGGTGTACTTCTGGGGCATGGATACCGCTACCAAGGATTTGAACAAGAGACCTCCCGCAAACTTGTACAAAAAGTGGCACAACTGGTGGAGCGATATCAAAAGCCCGTTGCATTATTTGTATTTACAGAATCTGTTGAAATAGATTACCTGAGAAGACATTCCAATATCCCTATTTTTTCAGCCCCAGAAAACGCCATTCGGGCTTTTTTTCTCTCCCATAAATGGGCTTCCAGAAAGTCGATCTCCATGGAACCCCAAACCATCTAAGGCTTGGATGTACCATGAATAAAGGGGGACATTGGTTCTAAAACAACTTAAAAATAAGCATTGGTCTGAATTTGCGGCTCAAATTTTTATTCCTACCTTAATCCCCTCCCCTCTTATAGCTAATAAATTATTAAAACAGTACTCAGGCGAGTTCCCCCCTCAATAATCCTTCCAATAACCGGATACTGCTCAGTCTCTATATCTTGAGGCAGCGTTTCAATTGACACACAAGCGCTTCTATCCTATACTGCTCCAAGCCAAAAGCGAATTATTACCTATAAATATTATAGTTGGTATTGGTCTTATTTCTATAAAAAAGGAGACTCAGATGAGGAAACTTTTAATTATTTTTGTGGTTGCCGGTTTGATGGGTTTTGTAACTTCAGGATATGCATTTGCTGAAGGTGAGGATGTAGGTCCTGCTTTTATGAAACTTAAGCACGCATTAAGGCAGAAGGGTATTTCAGAAAAAGACATTAATTTAGTCCAAAAGCCGATTAACAACATGTTCAAGCAAGGGGCAACTAGAGAGGATATTGAAAAGGTTATTAGCGATTTGTCAGAGAAAGGAATGAAGGGGCGAAACTTAAGAAATTCCCTTATCTCTATGAACGACCTGATTAACAACGGCGAAAACCCTAAAAATGCAGGCAATATTGTCTCTCGCGCAGCCCATGAAGCTCATGCGCAGGGATTAAAAGGAAGA
>Ga0209986_10003379_pt1 | contig 14015 bp, 13 predicted proteins | sample BlataG_FD_183168 | JGI IMG/M metagenome (GOLD analysis project Ga0209986, IMG submission 183168) | Deep subsurface microbial communities from Black Sea to uncover new lineages of life (NeLLi) - Black_00105 metaG (SPAdes) (version 2) | ecosystem: Environmental > Aquatic > Marine > Oceanic >...
GGGCAGGAAAGGCCTCACTCCCTGATGCCTCACCAGGTATCACACCACCTGACGCGCTGAAGGCAACTGAGTCGTTCCCAGGATTTGGATAGGAACCTTCCTCAAGGACTGCTTCGTCGGTATCGCTATTCACAATGACAGAACTCAGGTATCAGTAAGTCACCGAGCGAGCACAGAAGCTGGACTTTTTCTGCGCCCTGTTGTATACTTGAAGGCAGACGTTAAAATGCGATCCAGCCTCATCGGGAAGATCGAAAAAGCCAAAAGGTATGCCCAAGAGCCAGATCGCGTTACCCTCTCAGGTTTCACCGCCGTTTTTCGTGGCAACAACGATGACCACGAGCTGAGCTATGCCGATGGGAAGTGGCATTGTACCTGCAGTTTTTTCTCCCAGTGGCAGATATGCAGCCACACCATGGCACTCCAGCAGATTCTAGGCAATCTGCTACCCAAGGAAGCCCTTACCTCCCCGACGGAAGCTCAGCTCTCAGAGAGATAATCTAGCGCTTCTGCTACGACAAACAGAGAGCCTGTAACGCAGATAAGGTCTCTCCTCTGGGCCCTGGATAAAGCTCGTGCTAGAGCTTGCGGAACGCTCTCACTGATTTCGGCCTCAATGCCCCGTTGGCTGAATTCAGCAGTCAGGGTAGAAGAGCGGGCGGCCCGGGAATGTGATGCCTGAGTGATCACGACCTGAGGGGAGAGGGGAACCAACTCGTTGACTATTCCCGGTATGTCCTTGTCGCAGGATGTCCCGAAAACAAGAATAACCCGCTTATCACCGAAATACGCTTTGATATTACTCACCAGCCTTTTCATTGACGCTACATTATGGGCTCCATCAACCAGCACCGTGGGGTTACGCCGCAAAATGTGAAATCTGCCCGGCCATCTTACCCGGGCAAGCCCTTGGGCGATATCAGCCGCTGAGATGGCAAGACCCTCAGAGGCCAATGTCTCCAAAGCAGCTAAGGCAGCGGCAGCGTTCTCAAGCTGGAAGTCGCCCAAAAGAGGAATGCTAATCTGGTGTTTGCCCGTTCTACCTTCGATTACTAACGATTGATGACAGAGGTCGCCACCTGTCTTGTGCCAGGTGATGTCCTTGCCTACCTGAACTACCTTCGCCTCCTTCTCACGACAAATATCGATGATTACCGAAGCGGCCTCTGCCGGTTGGGGAGAAAGCACCACCCAGCAGCCGGGCTTGATAATGCCTGCTTTCTCGCGAGCTATTTCCTCCAAGCTATTGCCCAAGATCTGAGTATGGTCCAGGCTGATAGGGGTGATAACACAGACCAAGGGCCTGGCCACATTCGTGGCATCAAGTCTGCCGCCTAGACCTACTTCCAGTACTTGAAAGTCAATCTGCTCCTCCTTGAAATAGACAAATGCCAGTGCAGTTAACGCCTCAAAATAGGTCAGTTGCCTGAAGACAGCATCCTGGCTCATCGATTCAATAAAGGGCTTGACTCCTGCCATAGCAGAGGCAAACTCAGCTTCTGTAATCAGCTTACCATCCACGCGAATACGCTCCCTCAGAGTATGAAAATGGGGCGAGGTATATAGCCCTGTCTTGTATCCCGAGCTACTCAAGACTTGTGCCACCATAGCTGCCACGCTCCCTTTCCCCTTAGTGCCTGCTATGTGAACCGTTCTGGCAGCAAACTGAGGATCGCCCATGCGACTCAGCAGTTCTTCCAGGTGTCCTAAGTCATAGCCGGGCTGGGCATAAGATGTGCCCGGAATCTGCTCATAGTTGACAAAACTGTTGAGATACTCTTCAGCCCGGCTGTAGTTCAATGCCTTGCCTCAATCTAAGTGGCAATTATACTACTTAAACGTGATGTCGAGCATCATGCCTTCCCCAGACTGTGGTAAAATCCTGGGATACTGTTCGGGAGAAGAGCGTAAGCGAAGAATCGCGTGAAGATTACACTTGAGTCATTAGGCAATGTAGCTGACGAAATGATGGAGGAGCTCAAGGCTAGAGTTGGTGCCGTTTTCCACTGCCGTGTTGAAACAAGAGCAGGTCTCAGCGATTTGGCGCGGGCTTACGATCCTCAAAGGAAGCAATACTCCTCCTCAGAACTGCTAACCTCTCTAGGAAGGACGGAAAGAGAGGAGAGGGTTGTCGGTATAGCTGACGTTGACCTTTATGTTCCCAGGCTCAACTTCGTCTTCGGTGAAGCCGATATGACCTCTGGAAGGGCCATCATATCCCTCTGTCGCCTGAGGCAGGAGTACTATGGCTTGCCCCAAGACGAAGCCTTGTTCCTGGAACGCGCTACCAAGGAGATAGTTCATGAACTGGGGCATACCTTCGGTCTGGGACATTGTTCCAGAAGCAAATGCATAATGCACTTCTCGAACAGCCTGGCTGACACCGACCTGAAGCAGGCGGCTTTCTGTAGTAACTGCCGCCCCAAGATAATCCTTTGATACAGGCCGGCGATTTGATATAGTAGGAAAGCGGCAGATAACTTCTTGCTCAGGAGGCAAAATGCGTAGGCCAAGAAAACTGGGAAGGGAGGTAGCAGTGGTGGGTGCAGGGATGTCGGAATTCGGCATGTTCAAAGACAAAGACTCAAAGCACCTGTTTGCTGAAGCGTTCAACGAAATGCTCTCCACGGTCGACAAAGGGATAGACCCTCAAGCTATCGATGCCCTTTATCTGGGCAACTTCACGAACGATTTTTTTGTACATCAAGGGCACTGGGGCCCCATAATCTCGGACTTGATCGGGCTTACACCAAGGCCAGCGACGCGAACCGAGGGTGCCTGTGCATCAAGCGCACTTGCCCTCAGGGAAGGGGTCTTTGCCGTGGCCTCCGGATTTTACGATGTGGTTCTGGTTGGCGGGGTCGAGGAGATGTCGAAGCGTAACACAGAGGAGGTCACCCAGGGTCTGGCCATGGCAGCCATTCCCTACGAGGTCAAAGCGGGATTCACCTTCCCCGGCGTGTTTGGTGCCACGGCCACTGCTTACTTTGCCAGGTATGGAGCCAACCGAGAGCATCTCATGAACGTCACCATAAAAAGCCATAACAATGGGCGTCTCAATCCCAAGGCACAGTTCAACCTCTCGATCCGCGATATCATGAATCAGAGAATTGAACGGGCCAGGAATAGGGGAGAGCCTGTCCCGGATTGGAAAGACGAAAAGGAATTCCTGCGTGATCCAAGGGCCAATCCTGTGGTCGCCTGGCCAATGCATCTCTATGACTGTTGCCCCATCAGCGACGGAGCAAGTTGTGTATTGTTAGTGGCAGGGGAAATGGCCAGAGAATTCAGCGATGTCCCCCTATATGTCGTCGGCATAGGACAGGGCAGCGGCAAGGGCTTACATGCCAAAGAAGACCTGACCTATTTTGAAGCCACGAGATATGCCGCACAGGAAGCTTATGAGTTATCGGGACTGAGGCCCGAGGATATTCAGATCGCAGAGGTGCATGATTGCTTCTCCATAGCGGAGATTCTTCATCTTGAGGATCTGGGTTTTTTCAAGCCCGGCGAAGGATATTTAGCTGTAGAAGAAGGCTTGACCAGATTGGATGGGGCCAAGCCAATCAACACATCAGGGGGACTTAAATGCAAGGGACATCCCGTGGGAGCCACGGGCACGGGACAACTGGTTGAAATCTGGAAGCAGTTAAGGGGTGAAGCGGGCGAAAGGCAGGTGCCCATCAAGAATTTAAGAATCGGGGCGGCCCATAACCTGGGAGGGACGGGTGGCACGTGCACATTTACCATTCTTGAAAGAAGATAGAAAAGGAGATCAGGCAAATGGAAGAAAGGCTCTTTAACGATATTTCTTATGAACTATTCCTCAGCGAGGACAAGCTGATGGGGTCGAGGTGCCGGAAGTGCGGCGTCCTTTTTGTACCTCCTCGCCCCATTTGCATCAAGTGCTACGACGGTGAAATGGAGTGGGTCGAGATGAAAGGAAAGGGCAAGCTCGCTGCCTTCACCTGTATAGCTATAGGTCCGCCACTGATGATGAACGAAGGTTACGATAGGAAACATCCTTATGTTGCCGGAGTAGTGGAACTGGAGGAGGGAGCCAGGGTTGTCGCCCGCATTGAGGGGGTGGATGGGAACAAGCCTGAGACCATAAGAATCGGCACCCCTCTGCAAGTAGAGTTCCTACATCGAGGCGAAGCGGATGACCTGGTGACCTTCCTGGCATTCAGGCCTTGATAGCGCCGTATTGTGCCGCGTCAGGCCGCGGTTCGACATCACCCCAATATCTTTGGTATGCGCTGAGTGAGATGAAACTCTGATAGAAGGAGGCTAAGACATGCAAAGAGTAGTAGTTGTCGTTAGTGGTGCCAGGACAGCAATTGGCGGCTTTGGTGGTTCTTTGAAAGATGTGTCTGCTGTTGAGCTAGGTGCAGTCGTCATCAAAGAAGCGCTTAAGCGAGCAGGACTAAGGCCGAAGTCGGGTGAGGAGCTACTCGATCATAGCCCCGATGCCCTTAGGTCTGCAGGAGTCATACAACTGGAGAAAAGGCATTATGACTACGATTCCTCATTGCGTCCTGTTCAGGTCGACGAAGTGATTATGGGTAATGTTCTTCAAGGAGGGCAGGGACAGAATACAGCTCGTCAGGCCTCCATCTACGCCGGGATTCCTAAAGAGACACCTGCCTTTACAGTGAACAAGGTCTGTGCCTCGGGTTTGAAAGCCATCACTTTGGGCGCAGAGGCCATAATGCTGAGCCAGGCCGATGTCGTGGTTGCTGGGGGCATGGAATGCATGAGCCACACCCCTTATCTTCTACCCAAGGCCCGCTGGGGCTATCGTATGGATGTTGAAGCCAGGGGCGAGTTGATAGACCTCATGGTCTATGACGGGCTGTGGGAGATATTCTACGGCTACCATATGGGTAACACCGCAGAGGAAATCGCCAGGAGATATGGCTTCGCCCGCCAGCAACAGGACGAGATAGGCTACCTCAGCCATGTGCGGGCTCGCAAGGCCATAGCGGATGGCCTATTCAGGGATGAGATAGTTCCTTTGCCTATCCCGCAGAAGAGAGGAGAGCCAATTGTTTTTAACACTGATGAGCGGCCCATGGACACCTCCATGGAGAAGATGTCCAGGCTGGCTCCAGCATTTCGCAAAGATGGAACGGTGACTGCAGGTAACTCCTCGGGGATCAATGATGCGGCAGCGGCGGTGGTGCTTATGTCCAAAGACAAGGCCACAGAGCTAGGTCTTAAACCCATGGCAACTCTCAGGGCTTGGGCTTCCGGTGCGTTAGACCCGAACTATATGGGATTAGGCCCCGTGCCCGCGGTGAGAAAGGTGCTCAAGAAGACGGGGCTCGTCAATAAAGACTTGGGCGTCATTGAGCTTAACGAAGCATTTGCCGCTCAGGTACTGGGATGCATGAAAGAGCTTGATTGGGATTTTGATCACATTAACCCTCATGGTGGGGGCATATCTCTGGGTCATCCTATCGGCTGTACGGGAGCGAGGATCGCAGTTACCATCATCCACGATATGGTGCGCAGAAATCTACATTGTGGCCTGGAAACCATGTGTATCGGCGGCGGGCAAGGCATGGCAGCCATATGGGAAAGGCCCTGAAATCGCGCGAGAGGTTCGGTGTCTACGTTACCATTAACTGTCAAGGCCCTCCTTAACTCGCAGGCCTATCCCCATAAACCGCCTGAGGTCGAGTTGGTCCAGACGCAGATGTCCTTTGTCTTCCTTGCTGGTGACTTCGTATATAAAGTGAAGAAGGCAGTCGACCTGGGGTATCTCGACTACAGTACTCTGGAGAAACGCCATTTCTTCTGTCATCAAGAGCTGGAGTTGAACAGACGCCTCTGTCCTGACGTCTATCTAGCCGTGGTACCCATTAGCGAAGACAGGGGCGGGTTCCGCATCGAAGGCACAAGCAAAGCGGTAGAATATGCTGTCAAGATGAAGATGCTGCCCCGGGAACGCATGATGGATGTGCTTCTGCCCCGGGGTGGAGTAAGCAGAGAGATGATAGCAAGGGTTGCTGGGAAGCTGGCGGGCTTTCACCGGCAGGCGAGAACAGGTCAAGAGATTGCCGCCTTCGGCAGATTGGATGTTATACGCCGCAATTGTGATGAGAACTTCGCTCAAACCGGGAAATATATCGGGGTTTCCATAACCTCCAAGGAATACCAGCACATCAAGAGCTACACTGATACCTTCATCGACAGTAACACAAGCCTATTCGATGCACGGGTAAGAGAAGGTAGAGTCAGGGATTGCCATGGCGATCTTCATGCTGCTCATGTGTGCCTTACCGACGATATCTGCATTTACGACTGCATCGAGTTTAACGATAGGTTCAGATATGCTGATGTAGCCTCGGAGCTGGCCTTTCTAGCTATGGACCTGGACCGCTATCAGCGAGTTGACCTTTCGCGGCACCTCGTCGACAACTATGTGAAGCTATCAGAGGACGGGGAACTTCTGAAATTGCTCAACTTCTACAAGTGCTACCGCGCCTATGTCAGGGGAAAGGTGGAGAGCTTCAAACTCGACGACCCCTATATTCCCGAAGAGCAGAAGAGGAATGTTCTGGCTATCGCTCAGGGCTATTTCAAGCTTGCCGAGTCCTATGCCTCGAGGGGCAGTTAGTCTGTGTCAATTGCCTAGGCCAGCATAGGTGGTATATACTTCGGAATCGGCCTCTTATCACGGCCGATGAATCTTCTTCAGGAGGTGAGTAATGAACGTTTCGCAGGAGGCTTTCTCTCTCTCAGGTAAGGTGGCTCTGGTGACCGGCGGCAGTCGGGGCATCGGGAAGGCCATTGCTGTAGGTCTGGCCAAATTCGGTGCCGACGTAGCTGTCACCAGTCGCAAGCTGCCGGAACTTGAGGAGGTCGCTGCTGAAATAAGACGATCGGGCCGGAGGTCGATGGCTGTGGCAGCGCATGTGGGTAGGACAGAGGAAGTGAATAGTCTGGTCCCGAAGGTAAAGGAGGAGCTTGGCAGAATTGATATCCTGGTAAATAACGCGGGAACCAACCCGACCATGGATCAGGCTATAGATGTGGAGGAACGCGCGTGGGACTCGATCATGAATCTCAACTTGAAGGGACTGTTCTTTCTTAGCCAGGCGGTAGCCAGGCTGATGAGAGAGCAGGGCGGGGGCAACATCATCAACATCACTTCAGTAGCCGGCATCACCCCGGATATTCTGCCCGTCTATTCGATAAGTAAGGCGGGGGTGATTATGGCCACGAAGGTGATGGCGCAGCAGTGGGCTCAGTATAACATCAGGGTGAATGCCATAGCGCCGGGTCTGACCAGGACCAGATTCAGCCAGGCCCTTTGGGAAAACCCGGACATTCTGCAAGGTGCCATGATGCTGACTCCCTTGCGACGGGTAGCCGAACCTGAGGAGATGGTTGGAGCTGCAGTTTTCCTGGCTTCTGAGGCTTCCAGCTATGTCACCGGACATGTTCTGGTTGTAGACGGCGGAGTTGCCATATAGCCGGACGCTTTCCCGGCGTCACCAAATGGCGGCCTTAATGGCCGTGAGAAGGAACTGAGACGCCTATAATCGTTGGGGCGTCAGTTCAGAGCAATCGCTTTGGCCCGGAGAAGGATTCTCTCAATGTCATTCTCAAAGCTAGGCTGGAAACGTCTTCTGTTGGTGCTGTCGGTCTCCGCCCTTGCGATTGGCTTGCTCTCTGCTCGTCCCTGGTACGCCGGGCAGCCCGAATGCCTGGTGACCGTCCGACCTGGCGAGTCAATCCAGACGGCGATCGACTCCGCTGAGGCAGGAACTGTGATCTGCCTCGGCCGAGGGACATGGACTGAGAATGTCATTATCGATAGCTCGTTGACCCTCGTAGGAAGAGGGATAGGTAGAACGGTCATTGAAGCAGACCGAGTTTTCACTCCTGTCATCGAGGTCTTAGGTCAGGACAGCGGGCCCATTAATGTGAAGCTTGAAGGGCTCACCATTTCTGGGGTTGGCGGAGGCAGCGGAGTGACAATCAGCGGCATTGCTGTGGTAGAGATCAAGAATTGTGGCGTCTCTGGGAGGTCGTATGGGATCGAGGTTGCTGATTCAGCCCATCTGACTCTCAGCGACTCCACTATCTCCGAGAACAAGCAGCGCGGTGTGATCTTAGCAGACTCAGCTCGAGCGAGCGTCAGCAACTCCGATATCTCAGGGAACATGGGCCTGGGGCTCTGGCTTTCCGGCTCTGCTGAGGCGACATTCCTTGACTGCGAGATCTCCAGGAATGGTGGTCACGGTCTCTGGCTCCGGGATGAAGCCCGAGTGGTGCTTAGCAATTGCTCGATCTCGGAGAACCGGGGGCACGGCCTCCGGCTGGAGGACCAGAGCGCAACGCAGTTGCTGGGGAGCGACATCTCTGGAAATCGGGACCAGGGGATAAGGGCTGAGGATTCGGCCAAGGTGGAACTGACCGAGAGCGATGTGCTCTCGAACTGGCATGGAATTGAGCTTAGGAATGGAGCCCAGGCGACGATTGTGGGCTCCACTGTTTCTAGGAGCAGATGGGACGGCATTAGGATCCAGCACTCCGCCCAGGCGACTATCTCCGGCTCTATTGTCTCCGCCAACGGGCGGGGTGTGGGGCTTTCGGGTGAGGCGGATGCCGAAATCAGGGATTGTCTGATCGAGCAAAACTCGGGATACGGGATCTTCTCCTGGTCCAGTGGTGAGATTCGTGGTGAGGGTAACGAGTTTCGTGAAAACGGGGCCGACCTTGGGGGGAACCTGGCGGGGGCATTGCGGGTTTCTTCACAGGAACCCACCGAGACTGCAATCAATTGGCCCGATGACCGTTATATTTCCCTTCAGGAGGCGATCGATGCCTTGCTTCCCGGAGGAAAACTCCTTCTTACGCAAGGGAGCTACACGGCTGGACTGACAATCGGAAAGGAATTGTCGATCGAAGCCGCTGATGGGGCGGCCACATTACAGGCGAAAAACAATGCGCTCCCCGTCCTCTCCCTAGTGGACGGGGCGGAGCTCCGCCTCGTGGGGACCACGATCAGCGGAGGTTCCGAGGGCTTGCTGGTTTCGGCTGGGGCCAAGGTGGCCCTAGTTGGTTGCACTATCTCACAAAATATCGAGGGTATCAACGTCTCGTATTCCGCTTCGGCGGAGATGACGGACTGTGGCATTGCGGAAAACGAGCGGAGCGGGACCTTTATTAGCGGTGCCGCTCAGGCTACAATCACCAGGTGCTCTATCTCGAATAACAACGGGTATGGGATTGCTGTGGCCGATTCTGCTCAAGTCACGATTACTGATAGCAGCGTTACCAGGAGTGGACAGGATGGAGGAATTGTTCTTTGGGGCTCCTGTCAGGCGATTCTGGAAGGGAATATGATCGCTGATAACAGAGGATTTGGGATAGCCATCTACCAGCGCCCTTGTTTCTGGGAGAGCCCCTGGGTGTTCCAGGGCCATATATCTGGCAGGGGCAACCTCTTTCAGGCCAACGGGCGGGGTGATGTGTGCCCGCCCGAGCTGGAATTCCTCTCCGCCGCAGAAGGCGGTGAACTGGATTCGAGGCCCTCTCCTTCCTAGTGAGTTCATCAAGTTCAATCGCCGCGCGGTGCCCCAAGAAAGACCATCACGCAAGCCGCTGAGATAGTCTCAGGCTTGGTGCTTCCCGTCTTAGCGAAAGAGTTTGATCAGATTCTCACAGACCAGTTGAGCCGGGGCACTCTGCTGAGCGTCCGACACATCGCTCCTGCTTTCTCCCGTTTCATATCGCTCCGCTGGAGAGAGGCTAGCACCCGCCGCTTTACGGTTCCGGCTTCATCGATGCTTGGCTCAACTGTCGGCTCGCGCTGACCGGTAGCATCCATTTCGGGCAATCAGCATCCGGTTGGCAGCGATTGGAACGAGGACGTTCGATTGTGCAATGATGTACAATACTGTATCATGCTTGGGCTGTTGTGCCTTATGAATCAGGCAACTACGAAAGCACGCCTTGCTTGATCTAGCTTCAGATTAGTATGCGAGAAAGAGTCCAAAGCTTCCCCGGCTCGATTCCGTTTAACTGCGTTGACAAATGCCTGCTGGCTCTTGATGGCATCAACGAGCCTATGCTTTTTCACCTAGTTCTAGACCTCGAAGGGGACACAGATCCTGTTAGGTTGAATGGGGCGATTTCGTCGGCGCAGCAAGCACATCCCGTTATGAGAACGATCTTGCGAAGCAGACATTCCAGGCTCTTTCGTCAGATACAGGAAAACACGGGGAGAGGAGTCCTGAGCATTGCAGACCAGGCTCAACTCCAAGACACGAACTGTGAGCACTATCTTTCGTCATGGATGAACCAGCCCCTCGATCTCAAGAAGGAGTTTCCGCTGAGGGTTCTTCTACTAAGGAGGAATGAGACGGAGTCCTTGCTGGTCTTCACCTTTCATCACTCGGCAACAGATGGGCTTCGGGCTCTTCTTTTCGTGAGAAAGACTATCGAGATCTATAACGGCGAACTTCGTCAGGACGGCGAGGCTAGAGGGTCTCCCGCGGGAGATCTCGGGGATATCCGCATGAATCGTAGAGGAGACGAATTGTTGCAGTTTGCCCACAGCCAGAGGTCAGAGGTGCAGCATTACTATGGGAAGGTGCTCTTCAGCCTTTTCCAGCGATTTGTCATATCCACGCTCCCTCCCCCGACGCGGGTTTTCCATGATAGATGCGGTCGGTCCAGGGAACTCCGTTTCTGCTTTGCAGTCCTAAGTCCCGGCGAACTGGAGCAGATCCAGTCTAAGGCGAAGTCGGTCGGGGCTACGCTCAATGATATTCTTCTGGCGGTGTGTTATAGAGTGGTGGACAGGTGGAACAGCATGCACGGTAAGGGCAGCAGGAGAATACGCATAATGATCCCTGTGAACATGGGTCTGAAGGGTTTCCGCTATGTTGTTTCTAATCAGGCGTCCTGGTTTTCCCTATCTACCACACCCACAGATAGGACTGATCCTGCCAAGTTACTGAGGGAGGTGCGAGCAGATACCACAGACGCAGCTATGCATAGAACGGCCTTCTCCCTGATTTATTACTTCTACTTGTGCTCTCGTTTTCCTCTATTCGTTATGAGATGGATGTGCCGGTTCTTGATAATCACTCGCACATATGTTGATACTATTCTCATTACCAATGTAGGCCTTATCTGGCCGAAACCAGGCTCTGAAGAAGCTGCGGTGAACACCATGGGTAATGTCAGAATACGTAATGTTGCTGGGTTCGCACCTGTGGTAACTCCTATGGGACTGAGCATTACTGCAGGTACATATAACAGGAATCTGAATCTCTCCCTGACCTACAGGCCCGCCCTGTTCTCTGAAGAGAAGGCTAAGATATTCTTGGACTTATATGTCGAAGAGATTAGAAACTATCAAGTTGGTGTGCAGATTGTATGACAGTATCGCTGGTGAGGTTTGACGGCTCCCCGGCTTCGCTGCGCAAAGCCATCGAACTATGTCATGGATTCGAGGGACTGGCAAAGAGTGACAGAGTCCTCATAAAACCCAATAACTGCTTCCGGCACAAGATAATGCCTCCTTACGGGATGGTAACCACCACAACGATTGTGGATGGGATTGTGCAGTTATTGATCGAATACGGCTGCAAGGACATCTCAATTGGTGAAGGCGCTATCATCAACATACTCGATGAGCTTGAGCCGTATACGAAACGGGGTTTCAGGGGCACAGGCATGGAAAAGGTGGCGAAAAGACATGGGATCAAACTGGTTGATTTCAACCAGGGTCCATTTCACAAGCTGGACCTAGGAGGGACAAAGGTTGAGGTCTCACGCACAGCATTAGAGACGGACTTTCTCATCAATGTTCCTGTGCTCAAGACTCACTTTCAAACAAAGGTCTCACTGGGTTTCAAGAATCTGAAGGGCTGTCTCAGCCCGGATTCAAAAAAGAGATTTCATACGAGCAAACGCTTGGATACCCTGATCTGTTTTCTGAACGAAGCTATCAAGAGCAACCTGGTCATGATTGACGGGATATACATGCTGGAGAAGGGACCCGAGACTCTAGCGGGCACCGCCTACCGCAAGGACCTGATTCTAGCGGGCCGGGATGTGTTCGAGTGTGATGTTGTGGGCGCAACAATCCTGGGAGTTGATCCTGCACAGGTGGACTATCTGAGGGAATTTGCCCAAAGACATGGTCGCTCGTTTGATCTCAGTGCAGTTGAAATCAAAGGAGAGGACATAGAATCTCTGAAGGAGCAACTCGAGTGGCGCTTTGAACCGGACGAAGAGTTACTCACACCAGCAAAGGTGACAGGCCTCTCCGCTCCCCATCCGGGGCAAACTCTCTGTTCTGCTTGCGGTGCCACTCTTGCTTTGGCGCTATCGATACTGGGCAAAGACAACCCGGAAATGGATTTTGGCGCTGTAGAGCTCTATTATGGGCTGGGCTTGAGGCCCGAAAGAGGGAAAAGCGAAGGTACATGCCCCTCCCCGACAAAAGTCGTCCTTTATGGCGACTGCGCCATCAGAAGCAATAAGCGCTTGCAGAAGAAGCAGAAGGACGTGAAGGAAAGTGGTCCGAGACGCCCCGAGAAAGCGGATAGCTGTCAGCTTTCAGCCGTCGCCATAGAAGGGTGCCCCCCTTCGCTGACGAGAACTCTTCTGCGCTTGATGAGAGCACTTCTCAGCAGACCCAGGATGTTAAGGATGCTGCTTATAAGAACCGTGAAGCTGATTGGAATAAGACTCGGGCTGTACCGGGAGATTTTTCCCGGATGGGAGCGATACCGTTCAGAGGAATTCGACATTAGCCACTTCTCATGAAGGAGATCCCGCTAAGGCCTGGTCCTCAGGCTGCAGACCCAGGAACTGCCGCTTCGCGTGCTCGTTCCTTTGCCATTGCAGGGCACAACAGTGCCAAAGCAATCTCGGAGAAGTATGACATTGCCACGCCCCGACAAGTCGGGACTCGTAATGACAAAAGGCGCCGTCCTTGATGATCCAAGAAACTACATTTCTGGCACTACCCACACTACCAAGTTATGGCCCTTGACGACCGATACGATGTGGTTTCTGTATCTTAGCTGCTCTACCAGAAAATGCTGCCCCCTGTAATCCAGAATGACGTGATTGTCGTCGGGGAGTGAGAGTATCCGACATTTCTTTAACCCGCCTATGCCGGTCCCGACAACCTTGAGAGTCGCTTCCTTTGCCGTCCAATAGCGGAAAAAGGTATCCCAGGACTCGTCCTTCAGTCCCCATTCTTCGTCACCCGCCACATAGGAGAAAAGTGATCCAGTCCGAGGCTTCAGTTCTTCAATGTCGATCCCGATCCTGTCTTTGCTGACCACCGCCGCCACGCACTCAGGTTTGTGGGTGAGCGACCAGTAGGTGCCCCGGGTCGGGCAGGGGCTCCCGTTTTCGTCTTTGAGCAATCGCCCCAGCCGGACCTGGCTTCTTTCGGCACTCACTCTTAGTGCCTCCCGGGCCAGCCGGCTTAGACGAGCTGATTGTTCTCTTCCTGAAAGCTCGCGCCCGGCTTCGATAACCGGCCTGACTACCGGAAACAAAGTCATCGCTCAGCTAGATCCTTGCTGCCTTCTTGATGATGTCCTTGTCAAAGTAGTTGACCGACATTCCGCAATCCACGACGATGCCCTGCGCATTGATACCGCTGGAGCGCTCGCTTAAGAGAAAGGCCACGGCGTTGGCTACTTCTTTGGTGAGCAGAGCTTTCTTGCGCAGTGTCAGTTGTTCGGCGAATAGATAGTAATCCAGGTATCCCGGTATCCCGGCCGATGCCGACGTTTTCAACAGCCCGGCATTGACGGAATTGAACCGGACCTGCGAAAAAGAACTGAAGGATTTGGCCAGAAAGCATATGGTGGAGTCCAGGGCAGCCTTTACCGGGCCCATAAAACCATAGGGTTCGGCCGCCATTTTGGCGGTCGAGATAGATATTGTGACTACGGATGCCCTTTCATCCAACAGGTCTTTGAACGCATTAGCTATAGCGATTAAGGAATAACAGGAGATAT
>Ga0209986_10003380_pt1 | contig 14011 bp, 20 predicted proteins | sample BlataG_FD_183168 | JGI IMG/M metagenome (GOLD analysis project Ga0209986, IMG submission 183168) | Deep subsurface microbial communities from Black Sea to uncover new lineages of life (NeLLi) - Black_00105 metaG (SPAdes) (version 2) | ecosystem: Environmental > Aquatic > Marine > Oceanic >...
GCGTAGAACCCAGCCATCAACACCGCTTAGCAGAAGCAAAATTACAAGCAAAAACCTCAAACAGGAATTCGGCCCCGCTATAGCGGGTTTCGGGTACAGGGCACCGCTAGCTCCCCACCTAGCACGACCTAGCATAAACGATAACAATAGAAAACCAACTCTGTCAAGCTGTAAACGCCAGAGCAATCCATCCAAATAGGATCGCGTCATCGTTGATGGCCATGCCAAGGTCGTCTGCTCCAAAAGCCCCGAGAAAGCCCAACGAGACCAAAGATGTGTAGGTACGATAGGGCAAAGTCGCTACAATCGGCCAAAGGAGAGTCAGAGACGAGAAGTCGTGCTGAAGCATGTCGCTAAGCCACCCTCCATCTTCCCTATTTAACTTTCAGCCAAGTACTGACTGTGGCTGGTGGGCATTGCCTGGGAGAACCTTGATGAAGCCTTCCAAGATATCACACACAGGCTCCCGCGAGACCTTGGGTGGTGATGCCTTGCCATCATTAGGACTTCGTTGGGCAGCTCAAGTCCTCGAGCGGTTCGCCATCTCAACTATGGTAACGCCGTAGTCCCCTTCACCATAGCCACCAAGACGGAAGGACTCAACCAAGGGATGCTTCGCTAGCGCATCATGCACGGCACCGCGCAATGTCCCCGTCCCCTTGCCATGAATGATACGTACAAATGGTAGGCCAGCCATAAAAGCATCGCTGAGGTACTGATCCAGCTGAAACAAAGCTTCATCAACGGTGAGACGGCGCAAGCGTAACTCTCTATCTACTGCTTTCAAGACGAATCAACAAACTCCAAACGAAGAATCTCCTTAGTAGCCTCGGTGACCTTGGCTCTATCATCGATCCGCCAGCCCACCACCCAAATGATTTGTCGAGGCGAGCAGACAAGAGGTATATGATGTCGCCAATGGAGAGGTATCTTGGCATCAACCATAAAGGCCTGGAGCTTCTTTGCCATGTTCATTCCCAAGGGGTGAAATCTGTCTCCTGGCTGGCGCTGGCGGACAAGTAACTCAGTTCCCGTTTGATGCAGGTCCAGGTGAGCGACGAAGCTTCTGTGAGATTGCTTCGCTTCGCTCGCAATGACAAACGGCGGACGCGATCCGGTATGCTCAAGGCTCTGTCTTGCGCTGACAGAGAGAATGCTGGCTATGACTTGCCATCCAGGCAAAATCGTCTCGCCAGGGAGTCTAAGGGGAAACTCACCACGTAAGGGAGGAAAAGGAATTGGTGGAAACGCAAGCTGAAATTCATTTTCACCCAAGGAACTCTGCGAAGTCCCTTGGTACCTACCCTCTACCCTTCCCCTCCCCTGAAGGCTTCGGCTGATTGTAATGACAACCTCATCATATCCTCCCCAGCAAACAAGGCCGCGGGGCAATGAAATCCTCTTGCCCACGGGCTTCGCCAACAGGTGTCTTATGGCCTCAACATGGGCCGCCTCAATATCTCTGGTGTCCCCCAGAGCTCTCTCACTTGCCAGCCTTATTAGCTGCCTTTGCAAAGCTAAAGGCAAAGCACAAGTCTTCCTCTTGTCCAAGTAAATAGCATTATCCTCCTGCCTTGCCACCTCACCCCACAACTGAAGAGCCTGCTCCTCAATGAAAGACTTATCGTCCCCAGCAATTTCAGCCAAGCGAAGGAAAGCCTGGTCTACCCCAGGGTTGTATTTTCTCAGCAAAGGCAGAAGCTCAAGCCGGCATCGATTTCGTAAGAAGGACAATGAAAGGTTGGAAGAATCGAATCGCGGCTTGAGTTGGTGTCCCTGACAATAGTTCAGCGTTTCCCCCCTAGTGATACCAAGAAGCGGTCTTATCACCCACAAATCGCTTCGCGGAGCCTGTCCTGAGCGCAATGAGATTGCTTCGCTACCTCCTCGCTTCGCTCGGAGCTTCGGCTCAGAATGACAGGGAAAGCGAAGGGCTTGCAATGATAGCGAAGAATGCTCCCTTGAAGGCACCGGGCTTAGGTGATAGCTATATGCCATAGGTGAGCAAGGCTCCAGGCCACACAGGCCAGAAGTCCCCGTCCCCCTCAATATATGCATTAGAACAGTCTCCACCTGGTCGTCCTGAGTGTGACCTATGGCAATTCGATCAGCACCCACATTACGAGCTACCTCCGCAAGAAACTCATGACGGAGCTCCCTAGCAGCTTCCTCCAAAGAGCACTTTCTTTCAGCTTTGTAAGCAGCTACATCTTGCCTGCCGATAGTCATTGGAAGGCCGAGAGAGTCAGTCAGGCTAGTAACATACTCGACATCCGCCAGGGATTCAGTGCCTCGAAGTTGATGATCCAAGTGAGCTACGTGAAGCTTTATGTGAAACGCGCTTTGCCATCTCGCTAGAAAGTGCAGTAAACACACTGAGTCAGCACCACCTGACACCCCGACGACTATTGTTCCCCCGGGCACAATCAGTCTGTGACGCTGAACAAAATCCTTAACTCTCGACTCCAGTCCACCCTTCTCCATAGAGGTCCACTCTAACCCAAGGAAAACCCCTTGAATTTCTTGGCTAGCCGGTCGCTTCGGTTCGCACAACCACTTTAATACGAGGTATCGTTAAATACCAGTAAGCGATTCCCGTGGTCCGCGAACTCAAGAATGCTTATACTTGCGGGATCCAGCTTAAACTTGGTGAAGTATCTCAACGGCAAATCTAAAGCTTTCAACATGATAGTCAGGATAACGAAGTAATGGCTGACGACCACTATTGTTCCATGTTTATGCTCCGCCAGCAAACGTTGTACGATCGCCCAGGACCTTTCTTGCAGTTCAACGAGGCTTTCTCCTCCAGGCAACTTCTCTGCCCCTTCCCCCTGCCACCACTGCATCAGAAAATTGCTGAATGTGGTACTCAGATGGGACGCATCCAAGCCCTCCAATTCACCAACTTCGATTTCCCTCAGTGCATCAGCCACTTCAATAGATAATTGATGCCGACTAGCTATAGCTTCACCAGTTCTCATGGCCCGCTTCAAAGGGCTAGAAGCTATGGCAGTTACCTTCTCATTGCTTAAGAACAACGCCAACCTACTAGCTTGTTCTCTTCCGACATCATTTAGCTCAATATCGCTGCTGCCTCCCTGAACACGCCTCTCCCTATTCCAATGAGTCTCACCATGTCTCACTAGTATGAGATTCAAAAACTGGCCTCCTTGGGAAAATGCTAACTTATTTAGAGAAAAGACTCAACTTGTTTCACTCTAAGATTACCGAGCTAGCTTCCTAAAGACGAGAAATTGAGCGACGAATGTTGCTCATGCTCGTGAAGAGTGTAAGGCTCCTGCCACAACCCATTATCAGCGGCTTGTAATAGAAGTAGCTGCTGGGGCCCTATTAAATTTGAGCGAAACAATAGCTCTGTCGGCAGATCACCAACGTTAACTCAATCGAAGCCCTGCCAGGCGGTAATGTTTTCAAGGGGTTCGCGGTTGCTCTCTAACTTGTTCGCCGGGAAATCCCAATCAGGATAGCCAATGGCGATGGCGATGATCATTCGCTTAGACTCAAGTATACCAGCAAAGCTCCTCACTACCTCAGGAAACATCAGGCCTTGATCCTGAATGCAAGTGCCAAGTCCATAGTTCAGTGCTGCAAGGCAGATAGTCTGTACCATGGCACCGATATCGAACTGAGGGCGTATTTCACCAAGTGACTTGTCCACAGATAGGATGATAGCTGCAGGCGCATCGAAGAAACGAAACCCTCTTTGCATCCACTCTGCTCTTTTCTCCTTATCTTCTCTAGCTATGCCCATGAGCCCAAAGAGCTGAACTGCAACCTCCACCTGGCGGTTTCTATAAACACCCTCATAGGGCTTCCCCGCGAAATCCGGATTTGGTATTGCTCCAGAACCTAGCATCTCAACATTGGCCCGCTTGATGTTATCCAACACTTCACCCGTGATAACAGTAAACTCCCACGGCTGTGTATTCATCCCCGAGGGCGAACGCGTAGCGATATCTAGAATCTCCTTGAGAATCTCTTTAGGAACTGGGTCAGGCTTATAGCCCCTTATACTCTTCCGTGATCGTACAGCCTCTACAATATCCATTGATTGCCTCCTTTCCAAGCACTAAACCTAGAGCTAGAATTCAGCCTACCTTACCATGCAATTGTCAGTTGTGCAATGGTAACAAAGCCTGCGAGCCTTGTAATTAAAAGTCGCTTTTGATTGCCATGCCTATCTCTGAGATGAAGGAAAGAATATGATACAAGTACCTCTGCTAGTTCTTCGTTTGGCAGGGGCCAATGAGTATTCAATGTTATCAGCTTTACCCATTTCTGAAAATGAAGTTTTGCTTCAAGAGGATTTTCCCCCATAGTCCCGAGCCAAAATCACTCGTTCACCATAGGAGGGATGATCATAAAACAGGACCTTTGCCCAATGACTAGGTTCAGCTTGTTGCAGGTTTTGGTTGGTTAGCTTGGTCATTAGACTGGTAAAGGCTTGAGGATTGTTGCTTAACTCCAACGCAGCTTTATCTGCCTCCAATTCAATATGGCGGCTATACCAATTAAGCAGGGGTTGCAAGGATAACATCAAGATAGCCAAGATCAGGATTAGCCAAGGGAGAGCAGCCAAGTCGTTTATGCCTTGGAAAGAAAACAATACCACGCCCGCTTTGAGAGCCAGATCAGCCAGATAGAATGCCAACAGAAAAGCGATGGCGTGAACTACTATCAGTTTAGCCACATCGTGGTGGAGATGATGACCGAGCTCATGAGCCAAAGTGACTTCTATCTCGTCCGCCGAGTATCCCCTGAGCAGAGTGTCACTGAGAATGATACGCCTGGATCTGCCCCAGCCGGTTAGCAAAGCATTCGCTGTGGTGGATTTACTACTCAAATCCATGGTGAACACATCCTTGATATCAACCCCAGCCAATCTAGCCAGGTTTGCTAACCTCTCTTTCATTGCTCCATCCTCCAGAGGTTTCAATCTGAAGAATAAAGGTATGAGAAGAGTAGGGGTCAGCCATGTAAGAAGCAGGCTGAGCAGAAAAACAATGACTCCAGCTGCCAGCCACCACAAGGAAGGGAGACCATCCATGAGCCAGTAAACGACTGTAATTAGACACAAACCTAAGAGAAGCCCCAGAGCCAAAGCTTTAGCCTTATCTCCTAGCCAACCCCGTAGATTCTGATTCGACAGACCGTAGCGACGAGGCAACACGAAATCCTGGTAGTAGGTCAGCGGCCCCATTACCACACCATACGCGACCACCAGGATAAGCAAATACAAGGCTGCCGCCCAGGGCAGAGGTAAAGACAACCAGTGAGCCAACGCCGCTGAAGCACCAGTGAAAAGGAGAGCTAATAACAGGATAATACTGACTCCAAGCTCTAGGAGCAGTAGACGTCGCGATAACCGGCTATATTCTCGAGCTTTTTCCTGGCGCTCGGGATCAAGGCCAGTTTCCCATAGGATCATGCTAGGCACCCAATTCACCTTTCAAAATGAGCTTGGTGCGGTGGCTCGATTCAGGATATTGCGGGAAACCTAAGGCAGCCAGCACCTGTTCCGGCCGCCCACTGCCACCAGCATCGCAGCGCAATCGCATGCCTAAGACGTACAGGCAGTCGCGATTACTGATGATCCACAAATCATTTACCAAAGCCCTCAAATCATAACAGTGCACTTTATCGCCTCTGAAATGCTGCCACGGTAACTTCTCGGCTTGAAGCAAGCAACTCAAGGAATATCTCATTTCCTGTTCCCTCTTCTCACTTTTTAGCTCGACACGATACTCAGCAGCGGCGAGGGATGACTGCAGGGAGGTGGCATTCAGCCCTATTTCGTAGGCTTCAAATATCTCGAAGCCGCGAGACAATTGCCCCTTCACCTTCATGATAAGAGATTGAGGGGGCATCCAGTGACTTAGCCATATGTCCATGAGTTCAGCTTCGCTGGTTACCCCTACAGCTAGAGGCGCAGCCACTGCAATTCGTGGGTGAGGTCTAAACCCCTGGGAATAAGCTAAAGGTATTCCTGCGCGCCTCAGTGCTCTTTCCCAAAAACGGACTACATCAAGATGGGAAATGAATTTGACCTCTTCTCCACGACCAAATCGAAGGCGCAGGCGCTGCATCGCTGTCTACGCTATGACTTCTCCGAGTTTTTGGAGGACGTATCTCTTTCCTTAGTCACTACAATTTTCTCTATCTTCATACCTCGCATTGCCGTTATCACAAATTTCAGGTTCCCGTACTTCAACTGCTCGCCTTGCTTCGGTATCCTGCCAAGATGACTGAGAATGAAGCCAGCAACTGTCTCATAGTCGCCTGTGGGTAATTCTAATCCCAATTCCTCATTGGCCTCGTCAACCCGAAACCCACCATCCAGTTGAAAGGTACTGTCACCAGTCAGCACGAAGTCCCTCTCCACAATGAGTTCATCACCAATGTCGCCGACGATTTCCTCAGTTAGCTGGCCCAAGCTAACCATCCCAGCCACACCTCCAAACTCGTCGACCACAAGCACAACATGATAAGCACCATTTCTCATCTCCGTGAGGAGCTCTCCCAGACGTTTGCTCTCAGGGACGAAATATGCAGGTCGCATAAAATCGTTGATGGCAGCTTCTCTATCTACCCCGCTATCAGTCAACTTCAAAAGCACATCCTTGGCAGACAGGATGCCCACCACGTTGTCGGTGTTATCTTTGTAGACTGGAAAACGACTATAAGACCTTCGGGCGTAGATATCCAGGAAATCGCTTAGCTTCGTTCCCTCCTCCACCCACGCGATTTCAGTTCTGGGAATCATTATCTTGCTTACCGCGCGGTCGGTAAACTCAAAGACCTTGTGCAACATCTTTGCCTCGTTCTGCTCTACAACCCCTTCACTTTCACCTACATTTATGACTGATCGTATCTCACCTTCGCTTACCAGTTCCTTGCCTCCAGGCTGAGCTGCTATTCTAGTGAAACCTAAGCCGATGTGACCTAGTGCCAGGACGAGGGGATAAAGACACAATTCTATTACGCGCAGCGGCTTGCTATAAAGCAGAGATAGCCGCTGAGCATGGTGAACAGCCACAGTCTTCGGGATAACCTCTCCAAAGATCAGAATTGATGCTGTCACCCCTAAGGTGGCTATGATTGGGCCCTTGACCACGCCAAAGGCTGCCACCGCCATGATAGTGCCCATTGTAGCCGCAGCTACGTTTACCAGGTTGTTTCCCAGTAAAACGGTGGCCAAGAACCTCTCTGGCTTCTCAGCTGCTTTGGCTAACCGCTCCGCGCCTTTAACACCTGTTTCTACCAGATATTTTATGCGGAGCTTAGGCAAGGAAATAAACGCTGACTCAGCGCTGGAAAAGAAAGCCGAGAACGCCAGGCAGGCTAAGAAGGCTAGAAAAAGCCAACTATCGACGTCTTCCACACCCTACCACCCCCTCAATTCCCCATCAAACAATCTCATCACTTGTTACGATAACCTTCCACGCTTACGGTCTAACCGTTCATAAATCACAATAGCACTAACCAGCAAGCTTGTCAAAGAACTCTCGTGATCAGCGGCAGGACAGAGCATCTTCCAAGCCATTATCAGAGACTAAATCCCCCGTTATGGCTGCCATCTGTGCCGCGCTCAGCCACAGCCGTTCGCTATCTCCTACTCAACTGTATTGCTGTCGGGATCCTCACGCGTGCCTCGCGAGATGAGCCGCTGGCTTGACAGTCTCCTTCCTCAATTCTATACTGTTGGCGACCAAATTGGTCAACAATAGACGTAGTATGATGAAGCTCTCTACTAAAGGACGATACGGAACCAGGGTACTTCTTGATTTGGCCCTTCACTGGGGTGAGGGACCAATTCTGTTGAAAGATATCGCCCGAAGGCAGGAGATCTCACTGCCGTACCTAGAACATCTAATCGCCCCTCTCATAGCGGGAGGCATGGTAAAGAGCACCCGTGGGCCTCGAGGCGGTGTGTCACTGCTCAAGCGTCCTGAGGAAATCAGGCTAAGCGAGGTGATCCAACTTCTTGAGGGCCCGATTGCTCCAGTGGAATGCGTCCAAAATCCTGAGGCATATCCTCGTTCACCTCTCTGTGTCACCCACGACATCTGGGACGAGGTAAGAAGAGCAATAGACGGGGTCTTGGAATCCACGACCTTGCAGGATCTGGTGGATCGGCAGAAACAAAAGTGGAACTTGGAGCACTTACCTCGTCATGAAAAGCAGGGGGCTACATGGGAGGACGCTTGACACTGCGGAGCACGTGCCAAATGAAAGGTACAATGCCATGGTAAGACGACAAAGTAACAAATGGATAGGAGGTGAAACATGCGAGAGAAGGTAGAAGCAGCCCTGGCTCAAATAAGGCCTGCTTTGCAGGCCGACGGTGGTGATGTACAGCTAGTGGATGTCAACGATGGTGTGGTCACAGTGACGCTCAGAGGTGCTTGTAGTGGCTGTCCTATGGCAGCTATGACTTTGCAGCATGGGATTGAGCGGGTGCTCAAAGAGCAGGTGCCTGAGGTTAAGGAAGTGATTGCCATCTAACCAAGAGACCATGCTGTAGGAAAGACATAGAAGCGAACGAGCTAGGGAGCCTAAACGCCAAAGCACTATTCTGCCTGTCATCCCTGCCATAGACGGGTGGAATCTGCCCTAGCACAGGGCTCTTGAGAGGTGCTGAGCGGCTGGGTGACCGCTTACCGATGGAAAGCGGGAGCAGTTGAGCATCATGATTCCTCCGGTCACTGGCCTCAAAAGATCAGGCGATGCTCAGGTTGCTCAAGTCCCCGAAGTGTGCCTGAGAGCTCTTGAGAGGAGGGAAGAGGACAAATAGACAGGCAGGATGGCCATACCAGGGAAGGCACAAGCCCGGGGATTCACGTAGGGAGGAAGCAAAATTCCTTGCAGTGCGCCCAATTGTCTACACCCAAGGAGAAGGCAGTCGATGTTATTGCAAAAGGAATAGTGAGATGAACATATACTCTGCATGGAAAGGTGAGACGAAAGAAGGGGAAAAGAAAGGTAAGCCGTAGGGCCAGAAAGAATCAACCCTTACTCCACAGCTATAATCCGCCGCTTCTAGTTCATATTCTTGGCATACAAATAATCAGGCAGATTTAGTCTTGAAACGAAGGGTTACATGACACAAGTGAGAACTAACCCCCGCTTTGAAGGGGATGGTTTGATCGAGTTTCAGGAGACTGAGCATGCTATGCAGGCAGAGAAAGTGCTCAAGGAGAACGGGTATGCGGCAAAACTAGTTGCTCCACCGCTGCATCGCCGTCGGGGATGCGATCTTGCTTTGGAGATAAATCTAGCACAGCAACCCCCAATTGAAGGATTACTTCGCGAAAAAGATGTTCAATATCTCGCCATCCTTCCTCTCGGGAAAGGGAGTACAGAACTTCTTGACGTGGTTAAGGCCACTGACTTTGGAGACTACGTAATGGTGAAAGTAGCCCACATGAAATTGACCTTTGACAAAAAAAACGGGGTAGTAGTCAATGTTTCAGGGGGTGGCTGCCCTGATATTCCATATCTCCATCTTCGACTTCTACATCAGAAACTCCGAGATGCCCCTAGACCTAAAGATATCGGTTTTACTCTGTGCGCCCTGATGCTGGATAGAGGATTGGATGAATCCATTGCCCTTTGTGAGGGAAAGAAGGACATTTAATGATCCTGCTGGTTGGCACTGTGCCTATAAGGGAAATGCCTTTGCTCGAAGGTTTCGCTGAATTCAAAGGAGAGCACATCTTGGTAAACGATACGAATCTGCCCTGTACTCAGGGAACCGGCGCTATGATAGCAGCGGCGGCGATCACTTGTGAGTACCTGCGGTCGGGGCCTCCTCGGGCTGTAGTAGCCGGTGATATCGGAGAGGGAATAGGGAGTCTCCTCCTTTATGAATTTTTGATAGATAGGTTAGCTGAGCTTCAACCGGAGGTTTTGGTGCTTCACTATGTTCTTCCCAATATAGGCCTAATGAAAGAGGTGGTTCAAGCTGCTGAGAACTGTCCCCAAAAGCCGATTCTCCTCGCTGACGCCGGTTCGATGTACGCAGTGAAGGCAGCAGGATTAGCTCCTAAGTTTGACCTCATGACTCCCGATGCTACGGAGCTTGCCTTTCTGGCAGACCCTGAGGCTACCCATCCAGCTTATATCTCCAAGTTTTTCTTCGAAACTGAAGTTACCTCTTCTTTGATAGAGTCGGCTTACGAACATGAGGGCGCCTCCAGAGTGTTGCTGATTAAAGGACCTACGGACTATGTGGTCAAAGAGAGAAAAACCGTGAGCACTATTCCTGAACCAGATCTGCCTGAACTTGAAGCAATAGGGGGAACAGGGGACACCATTACCGGTATGGCAGCCGGCTTTATCCATATTGGGACGGAAGTAGAGCAGGCAGCCATTTTAGCAGCTAAGTCTAATCGTACTGCTGGACTTATGGCCCATCCCTCACCTCGTACCAAAGTATGGGAGCTTATCCAGCATTTCCCTGAAGTCTTCAAAGAGAACCTTTACGCTTGGGCAGGGATTCGTGTTAGTTAAGAGGCTTGCTTTGCAAAAAGGAGGGAAATGGAGAACAAAAGGGTAGAAAAAGAAGCCAGAGAAACCACTGACGGAGCTGTCATCCTTATTGGTGATGATTCCTTGGGTGTGGGTGATAGAGAACTGGGCAAGATGTTAATGAAGTCCTTTCTTAACACCGTTTTTGACGGCGAGCCTAGGCCTGCTAAGCTTATTTTCATTAATAATGGGGTGAAGTTGACCACACAAGGGTCGGAAGTGCTGGATGCTATAAAGGCATTGGAGGAAAAAGGTGTTGACATATCCTCCTGTGGCACCTGTCTGGACTATTACGGGCTTAGACACAAGCTCAAGGTAGGAAGAATAACAAAGATGCCCGATACGGTTAACTCCCTACTTTGCGCAAGCAAGGTAATACGAATATGAAACGGCATGGAGTTAAGATACAGCAAAAGAAATTGATACCAGAGCAAAGGCAGTGGTCAGAGGGGAGACAAGTGGCGACGTCCCCCTTACCAGAGGTCATGTTGACTGCCTCGAAATCGTGAATGGAGAAAGAGCGATAGCAAGAGCGATACCGCTCGTGTATGTGAACGATAAAGAGACAAAGGTCACTCACGAGGCTATAGGCAGTATAGATAAGAAGCAAATGCAAACACTTGTGGCAAGAGGGTTAGATGAGGAAGAGGCAATTGATGTTATCGTAAGAGACATATTGAGATGATTGAGATAAGAAGAGAAGACTTCTCCATCGATGAAATAGTCGAGAGAATGAAGAGCCCAAGAATAGGTGCGATACTAACTTATTTGGGCACAGTACGCGAGTTCCCTGAAGGAACTGGACTAAAGTTCGAAACTGACAAGGGAGCTGCCCAGAAATTAGAGAAGATAAGGGAAAGGGCGCTTGATAGATTTGATATCGAGGATGTGTCAATAGTACATCGCGTTGGCTTCCTAAGCAGCTTAGAGAACATTCTACTGGTAGCGGTTTCAGCAGCTCACAGATGGGCTGCCTTAGATGCCTGCAAGGGCATAATAGATGATATAAAGGATTTCCATGAATCATGGAAAAAAGAAGTACCGAAATAGAAATTTTGGGGGTTTCCCGAGATGGTGAAGAGAAAAGGATGGATGAGGTCATCTGTGAAGAACAGGTTGTGGTTAAAGTAGATGGAGAGATCCTGAAATTCTATTGCATCGCCACTGACTTAGAGGCAATGATACTTGGCAACTTGAAATCAAGGGGTATAGACGCTTCCATCTCTAGGATCAGGAGAATTGCCGATAATGAATTCAATGTCGACCTTTCATTTGTGAAAGGGTTAATAAAGAATCCTCAGCCATGTGAATCTAACAAAAAATTGACCAGCAAAGAAGTTTTTGATTCAGTAGAAATGCTCTATGAACATAGTATTCTGCACGAAAGAACTAGAAGTACGCACGTTGTTGGGATTTGTGGAGAACAAGAGATTTTTGTAGAGGACATAAGTAGACATTGCGCAATAGACAAAGCCATTGGTCTAGCAACTAGCGACGGAATCGATTTATCGAATAGCTTGTTAGTCACCTCTTGCAGGCAAACGGCTTCCACAATTAAAAAGGCAATTTCCTGTGGAATACCAATAGTTGTAAGCATCGCTGCCCCCACAGACCTAGCTGTAAAAGAAGCCAGTGAATACAGGATAACACTCATAGGATTCGCCAATTCAGAAGGGTTCAACATATATTCTCATAATTGGAGGATCAAACTTGAAAATACTTGAAGCGGGAAAAGGCCGGGCTTTTCCCATTTCACTTAAAGGGTAAAGAAGATGTTGTCAAGTCGGGCTCATGATCATAGGGAAGCTTTGAAACGGCCCAAAAAGGCTGGCAGCGAATAAGGAGGAAGAGAAATGACACAGCAGATAATAGAGGAAAACAAACAGCTTGCCCAGAAGTATAAGGCACTTCTATCGCATGAGGGGGATTTGGTCGCCTTAAAGATGCTCAAAAGCCTAGAAGGTCTGGAGAAAATAAGAAAGCCTGCAAAACCCCGCACCCTCTGCCAATTGATTAGTCAAACGCGCTATATAGGTCGGATGATGGTGAGCACAGCCAACGAATTATCATGCTATATGGCACCTGAAATTCTGGGGGTTCAAGGAAATGCCTGAAGAGGCCTGGAAGAGATATGTTGGCTGGCAGATGGCTACTGAGGAGGCAGCAAAGAAAACCATGGATGCGGTCCCCAGATTTAAGCTAGGGGAATACAGTGCTGTATTGCTCTCACCTCTTCAAAGATGCCCTGTTACGCCTGACGTAGTTATTCTCTTTGGCAACGTCTCCCAAATGCTGGTGATTATTGCTGCCTATCTGCATAGCCGAGGCGGATGCCTAACTTTTGGCGCCAGCGGTATCGGCGTGTGTGGCACTGTGATTGTCTCTCCCATCCAAGATAAGAAGCCAACCTTAGGCATACCCGGCAACGCGTGGAAGTTGCTGGCTTTGCCCTCTGATACTGATTTAGTCTGCGGCATACCTGCTGAACTGCTAGAAGAAATGGCTGAGAATGCCCAATTCATGCGTGCTCATGGAGGAAGTCGATATCCACCAGCGTGGCAGCATGTGGATTGGGATGTTCAGCCACCAATAGGAGACTTGCTAAAGGAGGACGGACGACCTGGTTGGCTAGAATGAATACTCGTGACGGCGGGTGGGGCTAACGAGGACTCCAAGAATTTCAAAAGAAAGGAGGTATGAACCATGAAAATTGTAAGCCTATGCGATGCAGGTTCGTGCTGCCCGGTGGTCAAGATCACCGATGAGCGAGTGGAAATAGGAGAGAAGGACAACACCTGCGTCCTCACCAAGGAACAGTGGGAGACCCTTAAAGAGAAGATACTCAACAAAGAACTCTAAGGCAGGAAACCACAAGTCAAAGCCCATGAGCCCCACCCGCTCTATAAAGAAGTATTTGCCGAGGTAATTCAAAGCAGACTTGTTAAGGTCAAGATGGGACAGAGGTTTGTACCGAAAGTCAATTTTTTCGATTCCAAAACCTGTACCTTAGTAGGGCTTGTCACCAATGTAGCTTTAGCAATCTTCAAGTTGCTCGCCGGTATATTCGGTTTTAGCTACGCTATGGTAGCTGATGCCATCCATTCTTTCTCCGACTGCTTCGCTACAGGCACGGTTTACGTCGCCTTACGAATAGGAGAAAAACCGCCTGATGAGAAACATCCTTACGGTCACGCTAATGCCGAGACTATTGCCGCTTTTCTGGTTGCCCTCATAATCCTCGCTACTGGGGTGTACATCGGCGTTTCTGCTGTCCAGCTTATTGCCCATAAACATTTCGAAACGCCAGCCACGATTGCTCTGGCAGCCGCTGCCGCTTCCATAGTGATAAAAGAGGCGATGTTCCGCTATACCCTCAAGGTAGGAAAGAGGAATAATAGCCTGGCCGTCATCGCCAATGCCTGGGACCACCGCTCGGATGCTTACTCCTCGCTGGCTGCCT
>Ga0209986_10003381_pt1 | contig 14004 bp, 15 predicted proteins | sample BlataG_FD_183168 | JGI IMG/M metagenome (GOLD analysis project Ga0209986, IMG submission 183168) | Deep subsurface microbial communities from Black Sea to uncover new lineages of life (NeLLi) - Black_00105 metaG (SPAdes) (version 2) | ecosystem: Environmental > Aquatic > Marine > Oceanic >...
CTACAACTTTTATTTCTCTTACAATCATTGTATTTCCATCATTTAATTCAGCTCTATGAGCAAACTCAGAGGGTTTTCTTAAGCGTAAATATCCAATCAAATAATTTTTTGGTTTATTCTCATAGGAAAGAAAAATTTCAGAACCTTTAGATGCTTTATAATCCAATCTATATAATTTGATATTTTCAAATGAGTTTGTATCAATCACATCATCTCTATTTGATATACCATATTCACGACATCGAATGCAATTACAACTACTATTTAATTGATTTAACCTGTCTTTAACAAGTTGTCTCAAATTACTCTTTTTACAACCAGCCTCTATTAACTGAGCTGGTATATCTCGCATTATTCTTTGTATCCTAACATATGGTGGAAGGTTTCTTTTTGCATTTGCAATTAAATCAATAAGTCTATCCAAATCATATGGTTTATATTTTCCTTCCCTCCACCAATTATATAATTCGGTTCCTTTTACAACTAAACATGGATAAATTTTTAGCAAATCAGGTCTATAATCTGGGTCAGAAAAAAGGATATCAAACAATTCCAAATCTTTAGAATAATTTGAGCCCGGTAAATTTGGCATTATGTGAGTATTTACTTTTAAACCTGCATCTTTTGCCCATCTAATAGCCTCAATACTCTCTTTAGTGGTATGTCCTCGATTTACTAATTTAAAAATGTCATCAAAAACTGTTTGAACTCCAATTTCTACTCTAGTGGCACTATAATTTAACATATAATCAATATATTTTGGAGTACAATAATCAGGGCGAGTCTCAATAGTTAGTCCAACTAATGTCCTGGAGGATTTTTCAGCAATTTTTTTTGCTTTACTAAGAGAAGAAACTCTTTTATCTATAACTCCTTCTAATGCTCCTTGAATAAAGAGATTTTGATATTGCTTATCAACAGAGAGGAGCGTTCCCCCCATGACGATCAGCTCGATCTTATCAACACTATGGCCAATTGCTTCTAAATCTTCTATACGACTTTTGACTTGGAGGTAAGGATCGTAATTATTATGAATAGATCTCAATGCTGCAGGTTCAAGTCCGGTGTATGATTGTGCTACTGGGCTATTAGGTTGTGAATTTGGACCTGGACAATAGATACATGTTCCAGGACACGGAAGAGGTTTGGTCATGATTGCAACAATAGTCACACCAGATATTGTTCGTGTTATTCTTCTCTTTAATAGATTAGTTAAAAATTCATATTCTGAATCTTTTGCATATTTTAAAATAGTTGCATTCTTTATAACCTTAAAATATCTATATTTTTTGCCAATTTTACCTTTAAGTTGAGTTATTTTTGTTTTATTGAAATTTGGATGTTTAAACAAAAATTCAATTATTTCTCGAGCAACTTTTTTTTCAGTTTCAGATGAAACATCCAAATTTTGTGATTGCATTAAAAAATGACTCTAACTTCTATATCGTATTTTTTTTGCCGCTAAAATCTCTATTATATTTACCAAAATCAGTACAAGTTCTTAAAATTTTTGAATCAAAAACTGGACCTTCCCGACAAACTCTAATACCTAAGGGATCTAATACACATAATCCACACATACCAAATCCGCATCGCATCATTCTTTCAAGACTTCCTTGAAAGGCAATATTGAATTTTTCGCAAATATGAAATAATTCATACATCATTTGTTCTGGTCCGCAACTATACACTTGATTTATTTTATTTCCTTTTTCCATTTCCGTTTCTATAATTGAATTAAAAAGATCTGTTGCAAATCCTTTATACCCATAACTCCCATCATCGGTTGAGATATAGAAGGTTTCATTTTCTATTAAATAATTTTTTAAATACTTTTTAAAGATAATTTCTTCCTTACTTTTTACACCTTCTATTACAATTACCTTTATTTTTAATTTCGTTAATTCTGAAATTAATGGTATTAATGGAGCCATTCCAATTCCTCCACCAACAATAATGGATAATTGGTTATTGGAGTTAAATTCAGGAATTTGAAATCCATTACCAAATGGACCTCGTATTCCTACTAAATCGCTCTTTTCTAAATTGAAGAGCATTTCGGTACATTCTCCTACTTTTTTAACGGTTATACTCCAAATTTTATTATTGTTAAATCCAGATAGGGACATTGGAATTTCATCTATTCCGGGTACCCACACCATTAAAAACTCACCAGGAGTGGGATCTTGATATTGAATCGAGTAATTACTGAGGATTGAATTGATATTAAAAGTAAAAGTTTTAACATCCTTTGACTCTTGGATAATCTCCGATATTTGAACCATTCGCGGTTTTTTAATCATTAAAAATCTGGAGCCTCCTGAGTTTTAAATTTATGTGCATTTCCAATTATATCTGAGAATGATTTATAATTATGAACTTCTAAATATTTTTTAGCGCTATTAATAATATTAGTTATTGCATTGTAATCTTGATATAAAGCGGAACCAATTTGAACAGCAGAAGCGCCAGCCAAGAAAAATTCAATTGTGTCTTCCCCTGTAAATACTCCACCACATCCAAATATAGGAATTCTTACAATTTTATAAAGATCAAACACTTTTTTTATAGCTATAGGATGGATTGCTTTCCCAGAGAGACCACCACTTCCATATGATAAAATTGGTCTCTGGGTTTTAATATCAATTACCATTGCATTTACTGTATTAATTGCGGTGATAGCGTCTGCCCCCGCTTTCTCAGCACTTAGTGCAATCTCGCCTATATCTGTTACATTTGGAGATAACTTTACAATTAATGGTATTTTTAACTCTTTTTTAACAGCTGCAACATATTCATAGGTTAATTGTTTGTTTTGACAAATAATCGATATTTCAGCATGAGGGCATGAAATATTTAATTCTATAGCATCTGCACCCGCATCTTGGGCCTTTACTGCTACTTGGATATAAGTTTCTATTGAATCCCCAAAAACTGAAACAATTGTTGTTATATTATTACGTTTTAATTCTTTAATCTCTGAAATAAAATTATCTATACCTGGATTTGCAAGACCAACACTATTAATGAAAGTTCCCGGCATTATTTCTAGAATTGAAGGATTTTTATATCCCTTTCTTAGAATTGGTCCAATTGATTTTGTGACTACTGCTCCTGCTCCCCCTTCAAATATCCGTTTCATACTAGAATAAGAAACACCAAGAATACCAGAAGCCAATATGAATGGTTTCTCGGCAATTTTTTTAAAAAATTCACTCATTATTATATTTAAAATTTTTCAAGTGTTGATATGTTTATTTTTAATAGGGAACTCATTATTATAATAATAAGTATTTTTATATTATTTAAAGATAGTATAAGGGGACTAAATTATTAAGTGTTATATTGCAGATACTGTAGTTGGGATTTTTGTAATTGATGAATTAGAGAATCCAATTAATTTTCGAGATTTTAATGGAGAAATTAATAAAATAATTGAATTTTATGAACTCATAGGAGAAAATAATCTACCTCAAGAATTTATATATTTATTAGAGGAGTTATCAGAAAATGGGTATAATGAATTTATTGTTGATAATTCAAATTTAAGTAATTTAATTAATCAGAATTCTAATTTTAATGCAAAACATGAGGTTCCGTGTCCTCTTATTCAATCGTTTAAATTAAATTTGATAAATAGTGTTAATAAATATGGAGTTCAAATAACGGAGGAACAAATAAGAGAACGATCGAAAAAATTAGGGGAAAGTCTTGCAAAAAAATCAATAAGTCGGGCTTCAGGAAAAGATGATATATTAATTATTCAAATGATAAATACTCTTGATTTACTAAAGAAAACTATAAATTTATTTAGCACACGTATTAGAGAGTGGTATGGATTACATTTCCCGGAATTAACTGACAAAATTATTGAGGATCATGTGTTATTTAGTAAATTAATTTCAATTATTGGAAACCGAGAGAATTTTACTAAAGAGACCCTTCAAGAAAAATTTTCTTTTAAAGATTATACATTAAACGAGATCATCACTCAATCTCAAAATTCAATGGGTGCGGAGATTGACCTTGATAATATTCAGAAATATGCCGATTTAATTCTATCTATTGAGTTATATCGAAAGCGATTAGAAAACGATTTAGATGAATTAATGAATGGAGCAACCCCTAATTTGACAACGCTTGTAGGAGCATTAATCGGAGCTAAATTAGTGGGTTCTGCCGGGAGTATTAAAAAGTTAGCCATGCTACCAGCCTCAACTATTCAGTTATTGGGAGCAGAAAGGGCATTATTTAGATCCTTAAAATCAAGTGCAAAATCTCCAAAGCATGGTATTATATTTCAATGGCATGGAATTCGTTCTGCAAAACCTTGGCATAGGGGGAAAATTTCCCGATTATTATCTGGAAAAATATCATTAGCTGCAAAATTAGATTATTTTTCCGATAAACTATTAGGAGATCAATTATTAAATGAAGTTAATCAAAAGATTGAAGAAATCAAACGAAAATTTCCAAATCCACCAAAAAAGAGCCTAAAAAAGTCTCAGAATTTATCAAAAAAGAAAAGAAGTAAAAAGAGAGGATAAATTCTTCAATCTCTAGAGAGATGAATTTAATTTGATTCAACCAAATATTCGCCCTCATCCTAAATTTGTAAATGTATTTATATCGGGTTCTTCTGAAAAATTAAAAGTATATACTAAAAATCTTGATAAAGGTAATGTAATTTATGGAGAAAAAATAATTCTAAAAATGGATGAAGAATTTCGATTATGGGATCCATATCGAAGTAAATTAGCAGCTTTAATTTTAAAAGGGAGTCAAAAGATATATTTAGAAAGAAAAACAACCTGTTTATATCTAGGAGCAGCCTCTGGAACTACAATTTCTCACATTTCTGATATAGTTTCTAATGGATTAATATTTGGTGTTGAAATTTCTGAAAGAAGCTTACGCCAATTAATTCAAAATACTTCATCTCGAAAGAATATAATACCTATTCTTGGAAATGCATTAAATCCACAGGAATATTCAATGTTAATTTATAAGCCAGTGGATTTAATTTATCAAGATGTTTCACACCCTGATCAGGCAAATATTGCAATAAGAAATGCTAACTTATACTTAAAAGAAGGCGGAAAGATAATATTATTTATTAAATCGCAATCGATCAAAAGTACGGAAAGACCAAAAGAAATTTTTCAAAATGAATTAAATACATTAATCAGTGCCAATTTAAAGGTCTTAGAAAAGATAAATATTGATTCTTACGCTGGCGGACATCTAGGAGTCATCTTGGAAAAATAAATTAATTTCTAGAGAAATTCACTTATTTTTTTATTATATAATTCTTCTTCCAAAAGTCTCTTTGTAGTATCCCAGCTTTTTCTAATAAAGGGAGGAATAGATTTCTTTTCTTTAATCCAATTTCTAACAAATTCAATAGTTTTTACGTCACTTGTATAACCAGATCCAAGATCACCATATTTAATTTTTAATTCCGAAATTTTTTTATCTCTAATTGTTTTAGCTACAATTGAAGCTGCAGAGACTATTGGAAAAAGATCGTCAGCTTTATGCTTAGAAACAATTTTAAGCCCTTTATAATTTACTCTTTTCTTACAAGAAGTTTTAAATCGTTCTTCATTTACATCTACTGCATCAAGAAATGCCTCATCTGGCTTTAGAGAATTGATAATTTCAACAAATTTTTCCAACTCCAAATCATTCAGAGTTATGTTTTTATTGCGTCTATCATCAATCTCTTTTACCGAAACATCAATAACTTTATATTTTACACAGTTTTCTACAATTAACTTGCATAATTCTGTTCTTCTTCTTGGAGATAATTTTTTAGAATCTTTTACACCAATCTCTTCTAAATATTTAAGTTTGTTTTCATCAAAAAGGACACCACAAATAATCATTGAGCCGATTAAACAACCTCTACCAGCCTCATCTATACCTAAAATTAATTTAGCCATTTTATAATTTTAATTCCTTTACAAACTCTTTGAATTCTTCTTCGTCATCTATTTTTTCAAGATCTTTTATTTGAATAACTGGCATCTTATTGACTGGTAAATTTGATGTTTTGTAAGATTCAACAATATGAAGATATTTTTTCTGTAAAATTTGAGACATTTTTATTAAATCCTTTATTTTTGGTTTATTAACTTTCTGAGTTTGATTAATTGAAAAACAAACAGGATAAAAATCATCAATTTTTTCAAATGATTTTAAATTTTTAGATGTGATAAAAAGATCATATGGAATAATATCATCTTTAGCCCAGAAAGTAAAAAAACCAATATCTTTTAGAATACCCTCTAATTGCTCTTGGAATTCAGTCCTATCTTGATCCAGGTCAAGAAATTCGTTAATATCAACCTGAAATTTCCAATTAAATATATTAATTTTCCTTATAATTGTATCGTCAAAAATTTTTTGAATTTTATTTGCTGTTTCAATTGAAGTTCTCATTACTCCTCTTTCATAGGAACATAATGACCTTTTGGTAATTCCAATCATGTCAGAAAAGTTTTTTCGAGAAACTTCCTTTTCCTCTCGCATTAGTCTTAATCTATTTCCATCTAAGAAAATTGTTCCTCCGCCTTTTTTTGCAAGGATATAGGGGAAAACTTTATTGTGTATTATTAACTTGAAAGTTTCAACATTTATGATTGGTAGATTTTTTCTTATATAAATAGTATTATTCTCTAGTTTTGAACGTCGATTTTTTTCTCCGATAATAATAGGAATTGCTTGTACAATTTTAGAAAAAAACTTTAATTCATCCAATAAATCTTCGCTAATATTATCAATATTAGAAAAAATTTTTATAACTATTAGAGAAGCATCATTTTTCGCAAGAATGTCAAAACAAAATTTTTCTTTAAGTGATTTTAGTAAATAAGTTGTGAAACCATTATTTTCTAATAATAATTTTAATTGAGCTATTACATTTGAATAAAAATTTGGAACATTCATTTAAATAAAAGTTACTCTCTTTTTTCTATCTGTATATTTAATATAAAGCACTTATTTATTTTATTTTATTTATAGTATTTCAAACACTATATATAATATTTAAAAATTTTTAATATCTCCTTGCCTTCATCAGTAAGAAATATTTTTTTATTTCGTTTATCATCAGAAATTTTTATGAATTTCCATATCTTTTCCAATGGATTTAAATATCTTTGATTAAGAGCCATATATTCACTTGATTTATTTTTTTTCAAATCAGGGTTTTCCGTAAATAATTGCAACAATCCCTCATCTTTTAAAACATTCAATAAATATTTTTTATATACAAATTTTTTACCTCCAGCCATCATTTCTTCGATTACTTTCAATACTTTAATTAAATCTTCTCTGGGTTTTTGTATTGGGAAACCTTTTATCGGTAGAAATTTCATCTCGCCAGAATGTTTAGATCCTCCACCAAAACTTATTTCTTGAGAATATATATAGTATGTTTCTAAATTCCAAATCCTAGCCGCTTCTATTGAAGCAATTGCAGTTAATTTAGAACCAGCAGAGATATTAATATAAATTTTACAGTTAGGATTTTGCTCCCTTTCGTTGCTGATTACTTTTGATATTTCTTGAATTATTTGAAAATAATCTGTATAATCGATTAGATTTGTTATTATTTCTAATGTTGGAATTTCCTTTTTTAAAACTTCAAAATTTTTTCTGTAAAAGGATTCATACATATCAGCAGCATTTAATTTTGATGGATCAGCCTTAAAATAGTATAACTTATTAGGTTTTGAAGTTATTATAGGGAAAGTTATTCTTTCTCCCTCGTCAGCATTAAATACAATATGAATTTGTGTTTCGAATATAGCTTTCACCAAGGTAATTTTATTATTTTTTTAAAATTAAACTAGGTAATTTATTAAATTTAGTAAATTAATAATTATCTATTGTTTTTTAGACCCAAAACAATTTAACTAATTAAAAAAAGGGAATTAATAATTTCAGAAAAGAATTTATTTTATAGATTAAATTGCTTTATATATAAAAAAATACTATTAGAAATGGTTTAACAAATGTTAAAGATTGACTTAAGTCAACAAAATCCTATTGAACAATCGGAGTTTCCAGAAATCGTAGAGAGAAAGGGAGTAGGACATCCTGATACGGTATGTGACGCAGCAGCAGAAGCTTCATCAAGAGCTTTATGTAAATATTATTTTGATAATTTTGATCGGTATTATCATCATAATGTTGATAAAGCTGCACTGGTTGGAGGAATTACTAAGCCCACTTTTGGTGGTGGTTTAATAATAGAACCACAATATTTTTTGATTGTTGGAAGGGCTATAAATCAAATTATGATTGGAAATAAAATGAATTATATTCCGATAGGGCCCCTCTGCTTAGATGCAACTAGACAGGTTATTATAGATACGTTTAGAAATTTAGATTTTACCAAAGATATCCAGTTTGATCATGCTGTTCGACCAGGTTCTTTAGATTTAACTGGGCTTTTTGATGAAAGTGATTCTATGAACCATATACCGATGGCTAATGACACTAGTTTTGGTGTAGGTTATGCACCTTTAAGTGATTGTGAGATAATAACACTTGAAGTGGAAAGATTAATTAATTCTGACGCGTTTAAAGACAAATGCAAAGCATCTGGGGAAGATATCAAAGTTATGAGTCATCGAATTGAAAATAAAATTGGTATTACTTTAGCTTGTGCTATGGTTTCTAAATATATAAACGATGCAAATGAATACACTAATTATTGTGAGCAAATTAAGGATGCAGTTCTGGATTTAGCAGCCAAAATTATTCCAGAGAAAGAAGCAACTTGTCAAGTAAATGTGGCTGATATTATAGAAAAGAAGATATTATATTTAACTATCACAGGAACTAGTGCAGAATCGGGCGATGATGGTGAAGTAGGGCGGGGAAACCGCTGTAATGGCTTAATAACTCCATGTAGAACTATGTCATTAGAGGCTGTGGCAGGAAAAAACCCAATTAATCATGTGGGTAAGATATATAATGTTCTTGCAAATCACGTTGCGAGAGATATTGTTGAAACCGGTCAAGGGGATGTTATTGAGGCACATGTAAAGTTATTAAGTCAAATTGGAAGACCAATTAATGATCCTTGGGTAAATAGTGTTTCTATCATACCTGCAGCAAATGTGGCTTTTTCTCGTATAGAAAATGTAGTAAAAGAAGTTATAGATAAGAGATTTTCTAAAGAAGCCTTTTTTGAATTACGAGATAGTTTTGTAGCAGGAAAAGAACAAATTTTCTAATTTGGAAATATTAGAGCATTAAGAATTTTTTTTATTTTTTTATGTTGTTTTTTATAAATTGATTGATACTTTAAAATTAACATGGAAATTTTTATCAGTTATTCTTGCCAAGTTAATTAAGGTAAATATGAATAAACATAAGAAATAATATCAGTAAAGACTAAACAGAATATAATATGAGGAAAAAAATTTTAATCTATAGTTGAGTGATTTTTTGAGAATAGGCGGAATTATTGATGTATCCACTAAAGATTGGCCTAAAAAGGTTGTTTCTGTAATTTTTACTATAGGATGTAATTATAAATGTAAATTTTGCCATAATAAACCGTTATTAGACCCTACTGCTGGGGAGGATTGGAATATTAATTCAATAAGAAATAGAATAGAAAAAAATTTTTTAATTGATGGAGTCTCTATAACAGGAGGAGAACCAACTCTACAGATAGATATTATTCCCCTCTGTAAAATATTAAAAGAAATAAAGAAATTGGTTAGTGTAGATACAAACGGATCACATCCAGAAATAATTAAATTGTTATTGCCTTACGTTAATCGAATTGCATTAGATTTAAAAGCTCCACTAGAATTAAATGGCAATAGGTTAAAACAAATAATTATCACTAATTTAGATCCTCAAAAAATAAAAGAGACAATAAAAATCGTTCAAAGTTCAAAAAACATTCAATTTGAAATAAGAACAACTTATGTAAAGAAATTTCATACTCCAGATGATTTAAAAAGTATTATGAATTATTTAAAAAAAATTAATTTTACTGGGGATTATGTTATTCAACAATATCAATATTCAGATGGTGTTGGAGAAAACAATAAGGAGTTATTTGAGGAACCTTCATTTGAAGAAATCAAAGATATTTTAAATGATTATAAAAATTTACCATATAAAATATATGTAAGAGCCAGAGAAATTGGATATACACAAATAATTTAAAAAAATTTTAGGTGTTTAAAATTAGCTTGGATAAGTGGTTAAAAGAACAATCTAAAAAGAAACTGCCAAAAATTAAAGAAGTAAAGATAGATTCGGTGGATGAGGAGCCAAAATCTAATGAAAAGAAAATATTGATTAAAAAAAGTCCTTTGGGTAAGCTTCAAAAATTCAAATTAAAATGTCAGAATAAAAAATGCGGTTATCAAAAAACAATTGTTAAACTAAAATTAACTAAAAAGGATGAAATATGCCCAAAATGTTCCAAAACTATGAAAATAGAGAAATTATGATTTTTTTAAAAACTGATAAAATTAATCTTCCTTTTTCTTCTTAGTTAATTTGGTCAATATATCCCAGCTTGCCTTACTTTTATCCTCTAAATCAAGTTCCTTTAATTTTTCTCGCTCTTTATCAACTTCTTCTTTACTTGTACCTTCTTCCTCATTTTTACTCATATTAGACACATTGATTTTTTTGTATTCTTATGAAAGTATTTGATCTTTTAAATTAATAAAGCTTTTTAATAATTTGAATTTGTTTAAATAGTAAAAAGCGGCATATCTAATTAATAGGTTGAATTCCTAAGTTTTAGCTAAAAGTTTTTGTTCAGATTCTATCTTATTTGATTTTTTTAATATATAATCAAAAATTACTAAATCATCTAACTGATATAAAATTTTAAGATTATATCTAAAGATATTACAACATGACTGAAAGTGTTTACGATTGGGATATTTTCTTTAGAAAAGATCAATTTTTTAAATCCAAACTCGTTTTTCAATCAAAAAAATCAATTAAATATAATAAAAAGTTAGGATTATCTCAAAATACTATAGATAAGGCTATTTCTTTTTGGAAAAAACAAAATCTGAAGAAATGAAACCTCGGATTTTTAGATATATTTCTAGTTTTAAAAATTTCACAATTAAAAACATAAAATTTTTTATGTTAAAGGACTAAATATTCTAAATAAAATTTAATACTTTTAATTATTTTAGAATTATATAATTATATCCTTGAATTATTTAATAGTATTTAAGTACATGATTAAATATGCCCAATTGTGACTTTTGTGGTCTTGATTTTCCAGAAGTTTTTGATTGTGAAAAATGCCATAATAAGTATTGTTCCTATCATTTAGAACCTCGAATGCACGATTGTACTTCAATAATTGGGGTTCACACGACCTCAATGGCACCCCCAGTTTCATATAGTACGCCTCAACAACCGTCTCAGCCTCAACCTGTTTATAGTTCCTCTGTCACTGATTCAAGTATTCATGATAGGGGCAGAACAGACGGAAGTTTCACTTGGTATCATCAAGAGAGTCAAATACCAGAAAATGCTTTTGATCCAGATTCCGGTATAACATTTTCGGGAATTTTATGGCAAAAAAAGTCGGAATTTACTCATTTTGCCATCGGAGCGGTATTAATTTATGTAATTGGTTTTATTAGCTTTTTCCGTCGCGAACTAGTTGAATTGGGTTTACTCTGGACCATATTTATTTTAGCATTTTTTTATACTACAGCCTTTCTATTTCATGAATTAGGTCATCGGCAAGTTGCAAAACATTATAAAATGCAAACAAAGTTTAGATTATTAACATTTGGAATGGTAATAACATCATTTGGTTTAATCATGGGTATTTTTACCTTAATGGGGGGGATAAATTTTCCCAGTTTAGCTTTACCCGGCGCTGTAGTTGTATTAGGATTAGAAGAAATAAGTGACAGAACAGGAAAATGTAAAATGGCTGGCCCGCTTGTTAACTTGATCTATGGCTTAATTTTATTTATATCATCATTATTTATTCCAATATATCCTTTAAATATGCTTGTTGCCTTAGCTGCATTTTTCAATGCACAATTGGGGCTTTTTAATTTAATTCCAATAGGTATTTTAGATGGAGCAAATATATTTAAGTGGAAAAAGGAAGTCTGGATATTTTTAGTTGTTGCTCTCGGGATACTAGCAATTGTTGTGTTTAGTATAATTTATACCCCAGAACTTCATATTGCATATTTTGGTAGTTAATAGTATAATATATTAATGAGAACTTTAAATGGTGAAAAAAATTGGTAAAATGCTCATATTGCGACGAGAATATTTCTTTCCTTCCATTTAAATGTAGATATTGCAGAAATTACTTTTGTAAAAATCATCGCTTACCCGAGAATCATGAATGTACTTTCGAGTTTAAACATATACCAAAATTTAGTGAAGTTCCAATTACTTCTAGAGAATTTTCATTAAAAAAAGAGATTTCTCCAGAAAGACTATATAAGGAAGGTGAATATTTAAGTGAGAAGGAGATAAGAAAGATTTTCAAAAAAAGAGAAAAAGAACACAAGAAAAGAATGAAAACAACACATATTTCCTTTTTGAGATCAAGCCAAATGAATGGAACTAATTTTATCGTAATAGCACTTGTTATAATGTCCATTATAGCAGTTTTTTTACCACAATATCTTAATTTAAGTGGATATGGTGTTTTAAATTATTATTATCATACATTTTTTACATCTCTCTTTATTATTTCTGCTGAGGGATTTTTTGGGATATTTTTTTTATTTATTATGATTTTTTTTCTATATAATATGGCTAAAACTATTGAACAAATGTACGGAACCAAATTATTATTGGGATTATATATTTTTTCTGGGCTTTTAGCTGGTTTGATTTTTCTTTTATTTAGATTTCTATTAGTGCCCCTTTATCCTTTAAATGAAATTGATTCCATTTATTATTCTATTGGATTGGGATGGAGCGCAATATTAGGTATAATATCTTTTCTTATATTTCCCAATTTGAACAGGAAATTTACTTTACTAGTTTTCTTTATTCCAATAAGAATGTCAGGAAAAATATTATTAATATTCTTAGTCCTAATAAGATTAATTCCTGGCTTAATATTAGGATTTTCAGTTGGTCCAATATACATAGTTATCTATTGCAGTGAGTTGGGGGGGATTTTGGCATCATATTTGATATACTATTCTAAATTTCGTTATCGACAATTCGATTAAATTTTTAGAAATTCACTGCATTTAGAGGAATTTTGGGAGGCTACCTTTCCTTTCGATATTTGATAAAGTAGAAAAGAATAAATTGTAATAAAACTTAGAATAAATTGTTATGATGCTTAGAAATTATAATCAAGAACTTGGTAATCTATTGGATGCACTTGTAAAAATTCATATATCTGATGATAAATTTTTCGTGGGTACTCTTAAAGGCGTTTCCGATTCTGGTGATATTATAATTGAGAATGCTAAAACCGAGAAAGGAGCAGTAATACCTAAGGTTATTATTCATTCAGGTGTATGGAGAATGATTACAGTGGAAGAAGAGCCGTTTCCTATGGAAGCTTTGGCAGATCGAATCGCTAAAATATTCCCTAAAGGACATGTTGATTATCAAAGTGAATTATCGATAATAAGTATTTTAAATGGAAAAATAAAGGTTAAGGAAAAAGATGGAGAAATCGAAGTGGTTGGGGAAGGACCCTCAGCAGAAAGAATACAGAAAATTTCTGAACAATTTGTTCTTGATCTTAAGGAAGGTAAGAGTATTTAATTTGTCTTTTCAAAAAGTTCTAAAATTTTTTTTAAATTAATTTCAGAAATTACGTTTTTTAAAACACCTTTACCTATAGGAGTAATTTTAATTAGATGATAATCTCTACTCTTTATTTGAGCTAAATAATTATTCTTTATTAAATATTCAACATTTTCCCATACATCTTTTAGAATATTCTTTAACTCGAAATAATTTAAATTTTCACCTATTTCATTATTTAAA
>Ga0209986_10003382_pt1 | contig 14004 bp, 11 predicted proteins | sample BlataG_FD_183168 | JGI IMG/M metagenome (GOLD analysis project Ga0209986, IMG submission 183168) | Deep subsurface microbial communities from Black Sea to uncover new lineages of life (NeLLi) - Black_00105 metaG (SPAdes) (version 2) | ecosystem: Environmental > Aquatic > Marine > Oceanic >...
ATGGCGCTTCCTAATACCTAAAACTGGTGCTATGAGGGTGCCGGGTCTTATTTTTTCCAGCTCTGAGTTAATGCCAAATATAAAAGATGATCAAAGCCTTCAACAGGTAGTTAATGTGGCTACGCTCCCTGGTATAGTCAAACATGCGCTTGCCATGCCAGATATACATTGGGGTTATGGATTCCCCATAGGAGGGGTGGCAGCATTTAACATGGAAGATGGGATCATCTCACCAGGGGGTGTTGGTTATGACATAAACTGCGGTGTCAGACTTCTGACTACCGCTCTTGTGGCGCATGAGATCAGGCCTCAGATAAAAGAGCTTGTTTTAGCCCTTTTCAAAAACATCCCAACAGGCGTTGGCTCTAGAGGAAGGATACGACTATCAAAAAAGGAGGAGAGAAAGGTAGCTGTTAAGGGTGCTTCCTGGGCGATTAGTCAAGGCATGGGAGAAAAAGAAGATTTAGAAAGAACAGAGGATCATGGGGTCATGAAAGAGGCTGATCCCGGGGTTATAAGTGACAGGGCATTTAAACGGGGGCACGATGAACTCGGAACGCTTGGCTCTGGTAATCATTTTTTGGAGATACAGGTAGTTGATGAGATATATGACAAAAAAATAGCAAATGTTTTTAATCTTTTTGAAGGTCAACTCACCGTACTTATTCATACAGGATCACGGGGATTTGGCCATCAGGTCTGCGATGATTTCTTAAAGGAGATGGGAACTCATGTGAGAGAATCAGGATTTAATTTGCCAGATCGACAGTTAGCCTGTGCCTATATTACATCTACCATGGGCAAAAGATATCTCTCGGGTATGGCCTGCGCAGCAAACTATGCCTGGGCAAACAGGCAGATAATCATGCACTGGACAAAAGAGACATTTGAGAAGGTCTTACAAATAAGGCCCAATGACCTGAAGATGGAGCTTCTCTATGATGTTTGCCACAACATTGCCAAATTAGAGACACATGTAGTCGATAACAAAAAAGTTACCCTGTGCGTTCACCGAAAAGGCGCTACCCGATCTCTTCCACCTGGCCACCCAGATGTCCCCCAAAGATATAGGAAGGTAGGGCAGCCGGTCCTGATACCTGGTGACATGGGCACTTACTCCTATGTATTGGCAGGCTCTCAAAAGGCTATGGAAGAAACCTTTGGCTCGACCTGCCATGGAGCAGGCAGGCTCTTAAGCAGAAGGCAGGCCATTAAGATGTCAAAAGGGAGGGCCATTTATCGAGAGCTGGAAGATAAGGGGATCTTTGTCCAATCAAGGGGGCGGACTACTTTAAGAGAGGAAATTTCCGAGGCCTATAAGGATGTTTCCTCAGTGGTTGAGACTGTCCATATGGCCGGATTGGCAAAAAAAGTAGCCCGATTAAGGCCACTTGGTGTGATAAAAGGCTAGCAGTAGTTGTGCAAGAAGTGGGTACCAAACTTTTTCATCTAACCGTTCTTGTGTGCCCAGAGATCCAAACCCCAGACAACCAGAATACCAATAAACATAAAGAGCAGAGCAAGACCAACCTCTATGGTAAAAGAAGAAGGGATGATATTGCTTTGGAGAGAGGGAATTTCCTTTCCATGACTGTCGATAAAAGTGGTTACGGTCTCTTTCCACGGCCAGATTTTTCTCAACGAGCCAAGCATAAGACCAATCAGGATTGCCATGGTCAGGTCATGGCATCTTTTAAGAAGCCATCCTAATATCTGAGCAAAGCTTATAAGTCCCACTAAGGCGCCAGATGCTATAATAAAAAGGGTAAAAAAATCTTTATTGTTTAATGCCTCAAGGATGTAGTGATATTTTCCCAGCAGCACAAGGATATAGGCACCTGATATCCCGGGTAGAATCATTGCACAGATGGCAATAAAACCACTTACAAAGATAAACCACGATGCATTCGGTGTAGATACAGGTATCACACCAAATAAAAAGTAGGCAGTAATTGTCCCTAATGCTATAGCAACAACGGTAGGAATCCTCCATTTTTTTACCACCCTGCTGACTGTAATGACAGAAGATATAATTAGGCCAAAGAAAAAAGACCAGACAATAACCGGATAGCTATCTAAAAGCCAGCTCAGTACCTCTGCTAAAGAGAAGGTGGCCAGTAAAACACCCAGACCCACAGGTACAAGAAATGGCCAGGAAACAGATGAGAGTGCCTCTTTGATGTGAAAGATGGTGATAAGTCGTAAGAATTTGAGGTTAATTGAGCGGATTGCATTAATGAGTTCTTCATATATGCCGAGAATGAGTGCCATGGTTCCCCCTGATACACCAGGAATAACATTTGCCGCACCCATTAAAAATCCTTTAATTGCAAGAATAATAAAATTAAGTAACGATTGTGATGACATAATTTGCTATTTTTTCCTATGTTATAATTCACCGCAGAGATCGCCGAGGGTTATTTATATTTTGTTACTACTCAGGTTCAAAGTTCCAGGTTCACGGTTCAAGGTTAGAGAAAAAAATACTGTCGAATCATCAATCTAAAGTATTTGGTTTCGATTTGAAGATAAATGAGGAGTTCATCCGATTCTTGCCACAACCCACGCCGTATTGCATGGATGTCAACCGTGAACCTTGAACGGTGAACCCGACAACCTAAGTAGTTACTATATTTTTAACATTAACAATTTATACTGATCAACCCATCAGGGCAACAGTTACCTAAGCCTGTTATTGTGTCTCTGCGGTGAAATTTTTTTAGATAATCAAGCAATAAAAATGGTTACAATGCCAGCTAGCAAACAATATGGTGAAAAGTAATAGAGGTTCCCTTTTTTTACCATATTCATGGTTATCTTCAGGGCTATAAGGCCTACCAGAAAAGAGATGACAATGCCTGCAAAAAAAGGAATAAAGCCGATTTCAGTTATCTTTGTTATATCGAATTTTAATACTGTTGCCCCTATAATAGCAGGAATAGAGAGCAGGAAGGAAAACCGGCCAGCGAGTTCCCGGTTGAGACCGCAGAAAAGACCGCAGACTATGGTTGCACCAGATCTACTAATACCAGGAATAATAGCAGCTCCCTGTGCGATACCTACCGCAAAGGATAACATGAGACCAATGTTGCTTTTTTTTGTGAAATAATCAGGGATAAATCTACTTGCTCCCAAAATTGCCCCGGTAACTATTAACATAAAACCAACAAAGAAGGGTGATCCAAACATTTTTTGAAAGAAAGAGCTAAAGAGTATCCCTATAAGTGCTGTAGGAATTGTGCCTGTTATAATCCATACAATAAGCGCCGCATGAGGGAATTGTTGGATTTTGCTAATGGGGTTTCGTTTTCGAAAAAGGTTTCCAACAAGGCCTATACTTTCATAGATCATCAATTTTATGTCAGTCCAGAAGAATATCAAAACCGCCAGAAGGGTGCCTACATGGAGAGATATATCTAACAGCAGCTCAGGATTTTTTAATCCAATGAGGTGTTGAAATATAACCAGATGGCCAGAACTGCTGATAGGCAGAAACTCTGTGAGTCCCTGAATAATCCCTAAAAAAATGGTTTGTTCAATACCCATCTGAAATAAGCCTCATCTTTTAAAAACAACATTGTTTCTCTATACTTTAAAGATAAAAAAAGCAAATGCTAATATATTAAATAACAGCAATAGGATAGATAACCTGCCATTACAAGGTGAAAATTACCAATAAAGAGGAACGCCCTGAAAAAATAAGAAAATCAGTCAATCAGTTGATAATTATTCTCTCCTGCAATAGCCTCTCTCCTCTCCACAGCATATTCTATGCATGGAACACTGATTCCAGGATGTCTAGCCAGACCCATTTTCTTCTGCCCATCAGCACATCATCCCCTTTAATCATCCCCTTTAAACTTGACACGCAACCGTCAATTCCCTATATTACTTCCCACAAAAATAGCATAAAAATTTCCTTTTTGGGCGCAGATTATAAAGATTTTAAATATCTTAAAAAATATCTGCGGATATCTGCGAAAACCTGCCCGCCGCCCGCTAGCCGTCAGTCGGGCTAGTCTGGCAGACGGGGCTGCGTCCTAATTTAAAAAAAGGAGGATCGTTATTATGTCTTTGCAAAAAGGAAACACATCCGAGGAATTTAAAAAGGCGATCCAGATTGGTCGCCCGCCTAATATTGTCCAATTATTCCCCAATTCCAATGCCTTGATTGTTAGCGGGAAGGTTATTGACCGGGCCATGATTGAGAAAGGGAAGGCCATGACCATTGCTGCCAACGGCAGAAACCACTTTGTAATTCGTGGGGCCCTTAAGGCCGCACAGCGGGCGAATGCTGCTATCATTATTGAAATCGCCAAATCCGAAGGGGGCGCAAGTGCTTATTGTGCGGTTAACTTTTGGAATCTGGCAAGACAGGTAGATGCAGTTTGTAATGAGTTGGGCATTACCGTGCCAGTGGCCATACATGCAGATCATTACGGCATCAAGGGTGATAAGGATGTGGAAACAGCAAAAACCGAAATGCCGTCACTTTTTGATGCGGGCATCACTTCTATTGCCATTGATGCCTCACACCTACCTGACGACGAAAACCTCCTGGCAAATATCGTCCTCAATCCCTATGTGCCCAAGTGGGCCGGATATGAGACCGAAGTGGGTGAGATAAAAGGAAAGGAAGGCCTTTCAACGGTCGATGAGGCCTTATTCTTGATCAAGGGCCTTAACGCCCACGATATTTTTCCTGACTGGATTGCCTTGAATAATGGAACCACCCACGGCATTGAAGCCAGCGATAAGGGTATACAGGTATCGTTAACAACAGAGATCCATAATGCCCTATCCAAATATAAGGTATCAGGGGCACAGCATGGGACCTCGGGAAACAATTCCGAGCGTCTAAGGAATATAACCAAAAAGACCCACACTACCAAAGCCAATGTGGCGACTGCCCTCCAGATGATTACCTGGGGTGTGAAGGTCAATGAATATGGAAACGCCCTTTTGGATGAAAATGGGGAATTTGTTAAGATGGCAGACAAAGGGATTACAGAAGGTCTGTGGGCTGAGATAGTCGAGTATGCAAACAAAAATGGTCTCAAAGGTGGAAATTATAAAAAGCTCAACCTTCCCTTTGAGAACAAGATGCATGGTATGCCCCGTGATGTGCGTGAAAGGATGTCAAAAGGGGTGGAAGATTTTGTCTATGAGCTGCTCGTGGATGTGTTTAATGCCAGGGATACAGCACCTTTGGCCATTGAGGCCATTCTCAAGGCTGATTCCTATGATCTGGTTCCGAAAGGGGCCCGTGTGGAAGATCCTGCCCGGTGGACTGAGAGCCTGATTCATGAGCGGGCATCCAAATTAAATGTGGAAAAAGGTGCGGCAGGAGATTTTGATGATTGAGGTGAATAAGTAAACTGGATAGAAATATAACTAATGCCAGTGATTAGCAAGCCTCTCAGCTAACTTGAGTACTGTGCTGGCATAATGATCACTTTGGTTATATTTGAGTATGATCTCTTTTTTCTTTTTGTAATTATTATCCTCTCTCCATTTATGAGCCTTAAGGTAAGAAGCAATACTGGCGATGGCATCTTCATGTTGAAAAAGATTGATCTCATCATCGCCGTTTCCATCAAATCCATATCTTTTGATATTTGAAGGAAGGAACTGGGGCAGTCCAACGGCACCCTCTATTGAGCCCTTTACTATAAAGGGATCGATATTCTGGTCCTTGGCATAGGTGAGAAGGGCCTTTAGTTCTCTGTAAGCCCTAGTACTCTTTTTCCTGAGCTTTTTTTTAATCTCGTTGTTAGTCAGGGATAATTTCTCTTTCAGGTGAATTTGATCACAGATCTGTTTGTAAATTTCTGCCTCTAAAGAAAGTGACTGTGTTACCAAAATGTTAACTGTATTAAAGCGGCCTATATATTTTCCGCATGCAGTCTCTACAGAAAGAATTGCTACCACCACAGGGGCGGAGACACCGAATTGGCTTTCTATCTTTTCAAGGCTTCTATTATGGGTTTTGAGGTAAGAGATGGCCTGATCCACTGAGTTTTTTTCTAAAAATTGGGCATAGTTAAGGTTGGCTTCTTTTCTGATCAGGCTCATAGCGACCGCATTGGACATTAGCTCAAGATCCGGATGAGTAAAAAGATCATGGAGATATTTTTTCTCCATTCCATCTGCCTGCAAGCGCTTGACCAATTTTTTAAAGACAGGATGGACATCCTTAGCATGGACAGGATTTAAAAATAGCAACTGCACTGTAAGCAGAGAGATAAAAAGAATATATGTGGTTAGATATTTCATAAGATTATCAAAACTGGTATATAGGACAAAATTTAGATCGATTATAAAGATAGCAGATTAAACTATAGTGAACTTCATTAGTCAATAGTTTCATATGTTAATGGTACTACTATAGACTTTTTTGACTGATAATCTTTGACACCCTATAAACGAGGATTGGCTTTTCTGAAGTGACTGGCGTAAGGGCGCTGTTTTTTCGTAATTTATCTATGGGGGAAACCGCAGGCCTCCCGCTTGATAGAGCGGGGGCAATGCGGAGGGGGCAAAACTCCCCCGTAGATAAGTTGCTGAAAAGACCAGCCCGGGAGCCTCGGAACTGAAGAAAAGTCCATCCTCGTTAAACAAGCATGAGTTATGAGTGATGTAGAAAATGGCGAATAACAAATAACGAATACCATTGTCCGTAATGTATTCAATCCCAGGTATAGATTGGAGATATTGCTATGGAGTGCAACCAGGAAGAGAATCATAAGAAATGCAACTGCACCTATGAACCATGTTCAAGGAAAGGTATTTGCTGCGAGTGTATAGCATATCATTTACAATTACGGGAGCTGCCAGCATGCTGTTTTCCCGATGATGCAGAGGCGACCTTTGATAGATCCTTTGAATTTTTTTCCAGATTAGTTCAAGAGAAAAAAATTTGATTTCACCTAAAAGATTTTAATCTCCTTGAGAGATCGCTCTTTTGTTTCTAAGGATACGCCATCTTTTAAGGTCTTATCAGCTATATCTTTTCCGAGCAAGGCGGCACCAACAGCCCCGGTTAGCAGAGGTTCAGGTGGGACGGCTACGGTATAACTCAATTTATCAGAAAGTGCCTTCACCAGGCCCACATTTTTTGCTCCACCGCCTGTAACAACCACTTCCTCTGCCACATGGAGTCTATTTACCATCCTTGAGACTCTGTTAGCCAGTGATTCAAGGATGCCGGCAACTAAATTGTGAAGAGACACACCTTCTGCTAACCTGGCTACCACCTCCTGCTCGGCAAATACAGTACAGATGTTGCTTATTTTCGCAGGATGGTTGCCTTCCAAACCTATTTCACCCATTTCTTCTATTTTAATTCCTAATGCATCAGCAATAATCTCTAAGAATCTCCCGGTACCCGCAGCACACTTGTCATTCATAACAAAATCTACAGGCTTACCATTATCGATCCTTATACCCTTGCAATCCTGGCCCCCAATATCAATAATTGTTTTAGCCTCAGGGAAAAAATGTGCCACTCCCTTGGCATGACAACTAATTTCTGTTATCTGTTTGTCAGCAAACGGGACATTGATTCTTCCATACCCCGTTGCCACTACATATGTGATTTCCCTGAAAGGAATGTTGACTTCATGTAATGCTTTTTCCATTACCTTATTGGCCAATCTTCTCTGTTCCGGACCAGTAGGCCCTATAATAGAGGAGATGATCCCGCTATCCATGATCACCACCTTTGTCATAGTGGAGCCTATATCAATACCAGCAAAATACTGTGTCATGCCTGTTACCTTGGTACACAATGGTATTGTACTATGTAAGCCGTGTAAAGAGCGATGGCTTCTGTATTACACCTTATTTTTCTTTGTTTGCTCCAGGGTTTCAATAAATGCGTCAATCCTGTTTCTTGTATCAACCTCGGAATAAGAGCTTATATCTATTATATCACTTTCCAGGATTAATGATGGAAGTTCCCTTTTCCCCTTTGTTTTCTCCCCATCTTTTCCTAATATTAATACAGGTATCGGCCTGTATATCTTTTTCAATTGATTCAGCTGCCAGATCAGTCCAAGATGCCACGTTCTACATGAAAAAGCCTCATGCATAACAACACCATCAATCTGATAATCTTCGATATATTGTATTAAACGTTCCACATCTGGCTCTGATCCAGGCCGTTTTTTTGCCTTGTCATACCAGTAGGTCCAGTATCCAAACCATCTCCAGGCGAGTCGCTCAATAGGATCATTGGTATCAGGTATGTTTAGCCTGTAAATGGGTTCGATCATCCGATAGGTTGTCTCAACTGGAAACACCGCACCTTTGCTGTTAAAATAATTAAAGTCTGTGAGGGCAAACCATGATGGCAATCCACCACCCCACAGGAGTCGGTATTTTTCATCCTCAACAACGCCCTCTTTCCTGGCAATCTTATCCTGTAACTCCTTATTTAAGGCCAAATAGAAATCATAACATTGCTGGGTGCCCATCATAAAGACCATTGGCACCATGGTATTCATGGCATCTCCTGTGCCCATGGGGGTTGGCACAGCCCTCCTCAGTTCATAGGTCTCCCAGATCATGTTCCAGGTTCGCTCGCCTAAATCAACGAACTCACTCAACCGGTCATAATCCATTTTCTTTCCTGTTTGTTTCTCCAGGAATGTAACCAGTCCGCGAAGTTCCTCTGTGATATGTTTTATATAATAATCCTGGACATCAGCAACCTCAATATCATCCTCATAGAGGGGGTAGGGTAGACCTACATCATAAATCGGAACATCGGGCATAAATTGCTGCGCTGCCTGATACCACTTGTTTCTCGGGTCACACAGGATCTGGCCACTTGATAGCATCATATCAGGCCTTGCCTGACCTCCCCATGGTGCATCTGGAGGCATCTCACCAAGTTTTTCTCGCCATTGATCAAAGCCAAGCCCACACAGGGCATACGTACAGAGAGAGCGTGAAAATCCCAAAGATTCTGCCCTCTCTAAAAATCTTTCTGCATCCCTCTTCGCCCCACATACACCAGCATAGTTCTCGGTCCAGACCGGCACGATATCCATGACACTTAGGATCTCATCATATAGACAAACGATAAATGTATAGGCAAGCTTCTTGCCTTCTTGCTTTGCCCTTATGGTACCACCGATAGATTCCTTTACCATTGGGCCAATAGACGCAGCAGCCTTGGTTGCCGTTCTTCTTTTCTTTCGTACTTCTTTTTTTTCCTCTTCAGCCATTTGTACAGCCCTCCTTACTATTATTTGTTATGCGTAGCTTGTTGTCCGTTGTCCGCTATAAACCCAACAAACCCAATAAACCCTAAGATCCAATCATCTCAAGAAATGCCTGGATTCTTGTGCGTAGGCGGCCAATAGTACCTGTCGAGTATTCATCCTCTAAATAAAGAACCGGCATTTTTATGGAATCAAGGTATGCCTTCCTTGCAGGAACCTCAAAACCAAATGGGTCGCAATATTTATAGACATAGAGGATAACACCATCAACTTTAAATTCCTTACTCAAGGAACCAATATCACCAAATCTTGACTCAGCATCTTCCTGAAAGGTGTCCCCCGCCTTTTCCCTGTAGGTTCTGGGGCAATTGATCCTATCCAGATACCGATGAGCAAGTGCTTTCATAGGATTACCTCCAATGTCTGTCTGAGGCCAGTAATCTCTGGTGCCAATACAGAGACTGTCAGCAACCACATTGGCGCCACTATCCTCAATGAGCTTGATAAAGTCAATATTATCCACACACGCACCGTCAATCAGTATTCGAGGTGCCTTTGTACACGGCGCTTCTTTTCTCTGCGTAAGTTCCTGTAAAACCTCATCAAATAATTCATTAGATTCAGTAACAGGCAGACTCATCCCTACGATCAATATCTTTGCTAATTCTGCGCCTGAAACTAATGGTGGATCTTGTTTTCGAAATTCATACAGGGCCTTTGCCTTATTCCTGTTTTCATTGTACAGATCAATTGCTTTAGTAAGATCATCATCTGAAATCTCTTTTTCTGCAAATCTTCCCAGGCTTTTTCTAAATGTATTCAGCTCTGCAATAAAAAATTCCATTGACGATGCGCTGAGTGTGTGGGGAACATTAATAAAATGGGAGTAGGGCAGTCCTAACGAATATCGCCAGGTACTATACGTTCTGGCCATGCTGTCGCAGGCATGGGGAATAATGAGACCGTCAGAAAAATCATATCGCCCCTTTAATGAAACATCAAAGCAGCTCCGCATAAAAGGGCATGCGATGGTCTCTAAATTGGTATCTCCCTTGGTGATCGGTTCATGCACATCACCCCGTATTCTGAAAGGCATACATCCTGCTGCGGTAATAATCTCCACTGGAACAAGCGAGCAAAGATAGGCTATTACTTTCTGACCCTGATCTTTCAGTTCTCTTGCCCTGAGTCCATATTCCTGATAATATCTTTCAACCTTAGTCAAAATATTGCCATTCTTTTCATTCATAGGCTTTATCTCCTTTTTATTATCTATCAAGTATCCAGTATCAAGAATCCAGTACCATAAAAATTGACACATTTGTTGAATTTTTGCCCTTAAAGATGGCTACTTTGTAGCCACAAAGTAATGAAAATACTATAGCATGTCAATATATTCTCGCTTCTCCAAAGATCCTCTATTTAGTCTTGGAACTTAGGGGCTTTGCCCCAATCGGAGTAATGGCCCGCCCTGGCGCGAATTATCTGGAGTAAACTGCTATTGCCGTAATATTGTGGAAGTGACGTCCGCTAAACTCCGGCCATGTGAATCAGGTCTGGGCCAGGGAGCAATGGAGTACTGGAGTGATGGGTTCAAAAGATCATAGAGCAAAGGGCATGGAGCATAGTTTGTGGCTTTTCAAGCTTAGCGCTGATTGCTGATTGCTCACAAATTAAGTCAGTTATGATAAATCACTGTATTAAGAAAAAATCTGTTGTTTTTCTTTTCAAATTATATATTTTACTTTGTGAGGAGGTAATAGATGATGACAGAGAAGACGGAGATAACAGCCAGCTACGATCAAGACTCAAAAAGATATCATAGATACGTGATTGACGAAGGCCAGGGGATTGTTGGAAATATTTACGTCCCAAAAGGGAAAGATATTCCAAAGGAATTAAAAATTACGCTTAGGGTTAAAGAATAACATCGACCCAAAAAGATGCCCTTATGGATATGAAAGAAATTCATAGGGGCTTTTTCTACACGAGCCATTGTAAGCTATAATCTTATAAATGCTTGATGCGGATGTTATCATTGGTTCCTATTTCGTTTATTGCAAAATATATTGCATTTATTGCAAATATATGTTATTAACTATTTCCTCTTAGGGTTTTAGAGAAACGGATATCAAAAAATGACAACAAATCTTAACAAGACCCAAATCCTCGAGAACTTGGAGGTTCTTTCAGAATGGCTAAGTGTAAAATATCCGGATGATACTTTCGAACTGGCCTAAAACTCCTTGCATCTACACCGTCATACACCAAGCATACAGATGATATAAGAAGCCTGAACCCGAGAAAAGAGGAAATTGAAGAGGCAGTACGATTTGTGTTAAGCATCGATAACGATGAATTAAGAAAAGAAGATTTGCGAATTGTTCTTAAGGCCATAGGATTCGATTTTGATGAATTTACCGGAAACAGTAAAAAATAGGGCGCGCTTTATGATCCGATGTGGCTGGGTGACCATGGGCATCCCTTTTGACGTCCCAATAGTTAACGAAAAAAGAGAGGGCATTATAGATGTGGAGGCCCTATTCATGGCCACATTTTTGTTTATGGAACAGGACAGAATGGTTACGGATCTACCGGCATGGATCATTCGCTTTAAGGACATCATTAATCACCAGAAATTAAAATCAATGTTCAAGTCTTGTCCTGAAAAACACAAGCGGACAATTTTTAAAAACCTGAATCATGATCCTTTTGGCGCAACGCCGGAGTCTTTTAAAAGGGTCTTTGGCCTCAAAAACATTCCCACAAAAGAATCAGTTCAAACCATTGAGAGAAGATCATTAAAACTTAATTCGCTAAATCATGTAGCCCGGACCTCGGTTATGATAAAGAATAGGCTGCTTTATGGTACGGGCTTCCGAGCGGATTTAATATCAATCACCCAAATCAAGAATATTAAGATGAACGGAAAGCAACTGGCGACTTTATTGTGCACCGCTGATTCAACGATATCACGCATTCTAAATGACCTGAGGTCCTGCAAATTTCTGGACCAGGATAACGAGAGGATAAAGCTTGCAAATCCTTATCCGGGCATGTTTCTATCGAGTCAAACCATCTTGAATCTGTATGAAATAATTGATGCCGAGGAATTTCGATCAAAGGAACTCAAGAAAGAAGCCTATGAAAACATCAGCTTCAAAAACGATAGATTTTGCATGCAGCTTCTTCCTTCTTCCGCCCCTGGGTCATAATATGGCATTAATCAGCCTGGAAAAGGCCCTTCGATCGGCCGGAGATCATGGGGAAAAGCTGTATCCGATGCATCTTGAGAAGACCTTCAAGATATGCGTTAAAGAAGGAAAAACACTGAGAATTCAATTTAAAAATCTTGTATAGCTATGATATTAAAGTCATGTTTGGTCCACGGAAAAAAAATTGAGGCTTGTGATTAAAGAGACGGTCTTGCTTCATCAGAATGAGTGTTGGGGGAAGAGTCAATATTCATTCTTGTGCACGTTCTGCTCTCAATCCCTCAATTCCTAAATTCCCAATCCCTCAATGCCTCTATCCCAAATCCCATCGTTGCGTGTTTTTCTTGACCATTCACCTGATTTTAGGCTAAATTTCATTCGCTCCCTCTTAACATGAGATCAACGAGGCCGTTGCCCCATGATTTTTTTGTAAAACTTGATTTACAGGATCGGAATGATATAATATTCTTTCCTCAAAAGAGGTTAAAGATGTTGAATTTGGAAGAAATACGCAAAAAAATCACGGATGGACTCAACTCATCACCAAAACCCTTGAAAGTTATCCTATTTGGTCTTATGCCCAGGGCACCCCTCATGATGATAGCGACATCGATCTCGTAGTTATCCTGGACAAAGAGGGGAAAAGTGATAGCTACAAAACCCTGATTAGCAATCGGGTAGAGATTTCAAGGAGGCTCCGAGAGCTTAAAAAAAAGTATCCAATCGACATTCTCGTTTACACCAAGGATGAATGGGATGAACTAAAAGCGTCCGAAAGCTCTTTCATTCAAAAGATTGAAAAGGACGGGGTTGCCATCCTATGAAAAAGGGTACAAAGGCATGGATGGATTTTGATCTGCAATTCCAAAAAAAGGTTTGCAAAAAGCTCCACCAACTCAGTGTTCGTGGAGCTTTTTTACGTCTACTTAACACACATACCCAAAAAAATTTTATGATGTAAAACACAGCATGAAAGATATTGGATGACAAAGCAGCCCAAACCTACAGTGCCGGTTCCTGTCGAATCTGTGATCCATACAGTTCGCGGGCAGAAAATCATACTGGATACCGATCTGGCGAGAATCTACGGGGTCGAGATTAGACGTCTAAACGAACAAGTCAAGCGAAACGCTGACCGTTTCCCGGATGATTTCATGTTTCAGCTTACTCTGGCCGAATGGGAGAAACTTCGACTTTTAAGATCGCAAAATGCGACCTTAAAGCGCGGACAGCACCGTAAATACCCTCCTTATGCATTCACCGAGCACGGGGCGCTAATGGCCGCAAACATTCTCAAGAGCAAGACGGCGGTGTCCATGAGCATTTATGTTGTCCGTGCCTTTATACGAATGCGAGAGGAACTTACGTCACGGCGCGACCTTGAGGAGCGTCTCGATCAGATTGAGAAAATCCTACTCGTTCACGATACCGAGTTAAAGGAATTGTTTGAGAAAATCCGCCCGCTTCTCCTGCCTCCACCTGAAAAACAAAGGAAGAAAATCGGGTTTGAGGTCAAGGAACCAAAGGCTCGGTATGGTAAAAAAGTTGGAAAGAAACAG
>Ga0209986_10003383_pt1 | contig 13998 bp, 12 predicted proteins | sample BlataG_FD_183168 | JGI IMG/M metagenome (GOLD analysis project Ga0209986, IMG submission 183168) | Deep subsurface microbial communities from Black Sea to uncover new lineages of life (NeLLi) - Black_00105 metaG (SPAdes) (version 2) | ecosystem: Environmental > Aquatic > Marine > Oceanic >...
AATGAGAGGCATACTTACGGTCTTTCGGATATCCTGTAATTGATTAAAAAGCAAATTTAAGCTCATTCCATTTTGAAGTGCGATTCTGTTGCTATCCTGTATAGTTGGACCATCAGCCAGTGGATCGGAAAACGGGATCCCTATTTCCACTATATCAACTTCTCCTTTTTCCAAATGTTTAATTATTTCCGGAGTGCTATCAAGTGAAGGATACCCGGCTGTAAAATAAATATTCAGAATATTCCTTTTCTTGTTTTGAAACAGATTATAAATACGATTCATTTTCAATGTTTTTCATGTAAGTTGCCAAATCCTTATCTCCGCGACCGGATAAATTGATGACCAGGATATCGTTCCCGTGAAATTTTATTTTTCCAAGACATGCCAGTGCATGGGCTGTCTCTAATGCAGGAATGATTCCTTCCAGGCGAGTAAGTTCGAATGCTGCTTTCAGAGCTTCGCTGTCTGTTACATGGACAGCTTTTGCACGACCGGATTTTATCAGAAAAGCATGTAATGGTCCGATTCCGGGGTAATCCAGCCCGGCAGAAATGGAGTAAGGTTTAATTATCTGTCCGTCATTGGTTTGCATTAAAAGAGTCCGGCTACCATGGATAATTCCTTCGGAACCAAGAACACTGGTAGCTGCCGATTTTCCGGAGTTTATTCCCAGTCCTGAAGCTTCAGCTACTATAAAGCTTACTTCCGGTTTTTCAAGAAAATGATAGAATGCGCCTGCAGCATTACTACCCCCGCCAACACAAGCAATAATATAATCCGGATACTCACGGCCTGTTTTTTCCTTTAACTGTTCCTTTAATTCAACACTAATTACCGACTGTAACCTGGTAACAATATCCGGATAAGGATGAGGACCAACAACTGAACCTATAATATAATGAGTGTTAACAGGATGCCTGATCCAATCACGGATGGCTGCATTGGTTGCATCCTTAAGGGTTTTGCTTCCACTTTCGACAGGGATCACTTTTGCCCCAAGCATTTTCATCCTTGCAACATTCGGCGCTTGCCTTTCCATATCAACGGAACCCATGAAAATCACACATTGCATATCCATAAGTGCACAGACCGTTGCCGTGGCAACTCCATGCTGGCCCGCACCGGTCTCCGCAATAATTCTTTTTTTACCAAGACGTTTTGCCAGAAGAATTTGGCCAAGGGTATTATTAATTTTATGGGATCCCGTATGATTCAAATCCTCTCGCTTGAGATAAATCTTGGCGTTGTACTTGAAAGATAATCGTTTGGCAAAATATAAAGGTGAAGGCCTTCCGGCATAATCCTTTAATAAAGACCGGTATTCCTTCCTGAATTCCTGATCATTAAAAATCTTCAGGTAATTATTTTGTATCTCCTCCAGATTTGGATATAACATTTCCGGTACATAAGCGCCACCAAAAGGACCATAATATCCATATTCGTCGACTAAAAATTGCATGAAAAATTATTTAAAAAGGTTTCTATCAGATCAATATTTTTCAGACCCGGCATAATTTCAAATCCACTGTTAATATCAATTCCAAGCATTTTGGGATTAATTATGGTTTTAATTAGCGGAGCATCTTCAGGGGTAATACCCCCGCTTAAAAGAAAAGGTTTCTTCCCCTTATAGTTGTTCAGTATGGACCAGTCAAACCGGATTCCGGTTCCACCATAATCCCGGTTTTTCGTATCAAAGAGAAAGTAATCTGAGAAAGGCTCATATCTTTTTGTAACAGAAAAATCAAATCCTTCATCTATACGAAATGCCTTCATCACAGTTGCGAGATCAGCTGTTTTTTCACAAAATCCGGGAGACTCATCTCCATGTAATTGAATGATATCCAACTTATATTTATTGACTTTTTCTTTTATAAAAAGATAATCAGCATTCACGAATACACCCGTCTTTATAATGGAAGGTTTTAAAGAGCATATTATTTCCAGGTTTGGAAAAACCTCAACAAACCTTGGTGATTGTTTATAGAAAATGAACCCCAACATATTTACCTTCAATTTTTCCAGGGCTTTTATATTTTCCGGTTCCCGCATTCCACACACCTTGATCTTCATTTTTACATCGTTTTTTGTTCAAATCCTTTAATCTGTTCAATAAAGCTGTTGCAAGATTCCGGAGGATTATCGGTACGCATAAAGAACTCTCCTATTAAAAATCCGTTATATCCGGCTTTTTTAAGTTCAGGTATGATTGCCGGATCATTTATTCCGCTCTCTGATATTTTAAGATATTCTTCAGGTATTAAAAGAGCCAGTTCAAAAGAATTTTTTACATCCACAGTAAAATTATTCAGATTCCTGTTATTTACTCCAATAATATCAATGTTTTCATTTAGCTTATCCAGTTGTTCTGCAGAATGGATTTCGATAATGACCTCCATGCCAATTTCTTTTGCCAGATTTGCCAGACATTTTAATTTTTGTTTTTCCAGGCATTCAGCGATCAGGAGCACAGCATCGGCACCAATTGCTTTGCTTTCAATAACCTGGTATTCATCCAGGATAAAATCTTTTCTTAAAACCGGACAATCCACTGATTTCCTTGTATTAACAAGGTCGGTGTTGTTTCCGTGGAAAAATTCATGGTCTGTTAAAACGGATATGGCAGAGGCACCTGCATTCACGTAACCCCTGGATATCGGGACGGGATCGGCATGCATATTAATTATGCCTTTTGAAGGGGATTTTCTTTTAAATTCAGCAATAATTCCACACGATTCTTGTAGTAAAAGGGATTTTCGCAATGAAATAACAGGTCTGGCATACAACTCATAATGCTTAAGCAAATTTACCGGAAAACGCTCCTTCAATTCCCGGATTCGTATTTTCTTTATACGTATAATTTTATCCAACAGGTTCATATTCCTTGTCTTTAAAGTCTTTTATTCTGTTCCTAATTCCAACAATTTTTGAAATACCTGAAAAGCCCTGCCGCTTTTAATAGAATCTTTCACCTCTTCTTTACAGGTATCAAAAGCTCGTTCAGGGTGAAAGCATTGAACAGCCATTGCTGCATTAGCAATAATAATATTTTCCTGAGCCGGTGTTCCATTACCACTCAAAATGCTGAGGAAAATATCTGCTGCATCTTCAACACTTTCCCCTCCAAAAAGTTCCTCAGGGTTCAGAATGGTAAAACCTATTTCCTCAGGATCTATAATCTCTTCAGTTTGATTGCTGAATTTTTTAAATGCACCTGTAAGGGATAATTCATCATAACCATCCAATGAATGAATTATAGTATATGATTTTTCTGATCCCTGAAGAAGGTAATGATACAATCTGGCCAATTCGAGGCTAAAAACACCAATTAACTGGAATGGTGGCTGGCATGGGTTAACCAGAGGCCCTAACATATTGAAAAAAGTCTTTACTCCCAGTTCTCGTCTTATGGGCGCTACTGTTTTCATAGCAGGATGAAAAAGCGGAGCATGTAAGAAACAAATATTGGCTTGTTCAATCTGCTTCCTCAGAACATTTTGATCATTGGTAAATTTATAATCGAAATACTCCATTAAATTGGAAGATCCACAGGATGAAGAAACTCCATAATTTCCATGTTTGGCAACTTTGTAACCTGCACCCGCTACAACAAATGCGGTGAGTGTAGAAATATTAAATGTATTTTTCGCATCACCACCCGTGCCGCAAACATCAATGGTTTCATAATCACTCAGATCAACCTTCAAGCAGAGTTCAATCAAAGCATCCCTGAATCCGGCTAATTCTTCAACCGAAATAGCTCTCATCAGGTAGACCGATAAAAAAGCAGAAATCTGGGATTGATTATATTGGTTTAGTGAAATATTCCTCAGCACTTCTTTCGCTGTTGTACGATCCAATACTTTATGTTCGAATAAATGATTTAAAATGGTTTTCATCTTTCTATTCATTTAAAAAATCAATAAGCATTTGTTTACCATCCGGAGTAAGTACTGATTCCGGATGAAACTGTACACCCACAACCTTATATTTTTTGTGGCGGATAGCCATAATTTGATTTTCCTGGTCAACAGCCGTAATTTCCAAACAGGAGGGAATTGACTCCCGGTCTACAATCCATGAATGATACCTGCCTCCCATAAATTCATAAGACACATTCCTGAATAAAGGATCATCTCTTTTTAAAACCCTGATCATCGTGGCTATTCCATGAAACACGGTTTTCATATTTATCAATTTTGCACCATAAACCTCAGCGATTGCCTGATGACCAAGGCAAATTCCAAAGATATGTTTCTTTGGACCATATACTTCTATCAATTGTTTCATGATCCCGGCGTCTTTTGGCAATCCGGGTCCGGGTGATAAAAAAACGATATCGTATTGATTAATCATATCCAATTCAATTTCATCATTTCTGACAACCTTTACCTTCCGGTCGGTTATTTCCTCAATATATTGTACCAGATTATAGGTAAAAGAATCATAATTATCCAGAACTAAAATACGTTTCATCTATATCTCTTTTGCTAATGTTAATGCCAATTTTAAAGCCGCTAGTTTGTTATTAACTTCCTTTAATTCCTTTTCTTCGTGCGAATCGATAACAATTCCGGCGCCTGCCTGGTAATAGAGCGTTTGTCTATAACTTAGAAATGAGCGTATGATGATTGCGTGGTTCAAATCTCCGGTTAATCCGATATAACCTATGCCACCTCCATAAAATCCTCTTGGTTGATTTTCATATTTATTGATCAGTGTCATGGCTCTATGTTTCGGTGCCCCTGAAAGGGTTCCTGCCGGAAATGTATCGGCCAGGATACGAACAGGATTATAATTTACATCCAGTTCTCCCTCGACCATTGATACCAAATGTATTACATGACTGTAAAATTGAATTTCCTTGAAATTAACCACACGTACATTCCGGGTATTTCTGCTCAGATCGTTTCTTGCCAAATCAACCAACATAACATGTTCAGCATTTTCTTTCGGATCTTTTATCAGTTGTTTAGCGATCTCGGTATCCTTAATATCGTTACCAGTACGCCGGAAGGTGCCGGCAATCGGGTGGATCTGTGCTTTATTTTCCTTAATTACAAGAAGCGCTTCCGGAGAAGATCCGAAAATCCTGTAATTTCCGTAATCAAAATAGAACAAATATGGAGACGGATTAATCGATCGTAATGAACGATAAACATTAAACTCATCTCCCTTAAAGGCTTGCGAAAACTGACGGGAAAAAACGATCTGAAATACGTCACCCATCTGGCAATGATGTTTCCCTTTCCTTACTAAATCTTTATACTCTTCATCATTAAGATTTGAATACTCCTGACCAACCGTTTCAAATGGATAGGATGGAAAATTTCTGCTTAGCACCATTGTTTCTATTCTTTCCGTTCCTGACTCTTCTCCTGGCAGATAATTTTCAAGTAATATCATTTCATCATTAAAATGATTGATTATAATCAGATATCTGAATAAACAATAGTGAATATCGGGGATTCCTGGTTTATTACCCTTTGTTTCAAGTTTAATTTTCTCAAAAAACCTAACACTATCATAACCCATGTAGCCAAAGAAACCATTATACTTCCTTGCGAGATACTCGCCTTCTATATTAAAGGAAGAAATGAAACGGTTAATCTCATCCACAACGGTGTCTTTTCCAAATTCTACCTTTACCACCGGTTCCCTGCCAGGTAAAGAAATGATCAATTTCTTATCCTTTAGAATAAAACTTGCAATGGATTGCATACAAATAAAGGAAAGGCTGTTTTCACTTCCATGGTAATCTGAACTTTCCAACAACAGGGATTGACCAAATTTATCCCTGATTTTAAGATAAATGCTAACCGGAGTAATTGTATCGGCAAGCATTTTTTTAATTCTTGACTTAATCTTTATTTTATTTGTTTGCATTTTTTCGTTAATAAAAAAGGCTTGCCGTGAGAACGACAAGCCTTGATAATTTGTTTATAAATGATATTAAATTACCGGTCTACCTCACTCTTTTCGAACGGATCAGGTACCACCACCAGTTTATATTGTATTTTGTTAAAATCATTTCAAATTTTATCGTCTCAAAAGTAAGAAAATAGTTTAGAAAAAAAAATAAATTATTTTGCTTAAAAACTATAGATAAATTTTACGAATACTTCATCCTTATCAATCAATCGAACAAATATATTATCCCCTTTTCCTTCCAGCATCCTTACTCCCAGCATGATTTCAGTATTATCGTTTGGAAAATAAGTAACACTTGGTGAATAAATCAAAGTATAACCGGATGAAAGGTTTTTCCAGTCGGAAACAACAAAAGCTCCGGTAACAGGATTGAGTTTTAATTTATCGTCAAATAATTTTTTCTCAAAATTAAATATGAAATAATCATTCAGGTTATCCCGCCCCATTTCATGAAAAAATCCATGGAGAAACTGGAAATTCAAGTATGATCCGTCCCTGAATGTATAATCTGCTCCGATAAGGTATTTCAGATATATTTCCTTTTCCAGTATTGTGGAATCCGGTGGAAATATACCCAACGATGAAAGATCAACGGTCATGGTAAGCTTTTCATCCGGGAAAAATGCTCCGATTTCACTCCAGATTCCAACACTGCCAATAGCTCCTGCCAGGTCAGCTCCCAAAATATTCATTCTTGGGTAATACAAAAATGATTTGAGGTTTACACCTCCCATAAGATCGACAGGTGTAATGACATTCATATCCGGAACAGGAAGTCCGGATCGTCCGTATACATAGCTCACTGAAACATCATAACCCAGGAGAAAGCCTCCAAATTTTATCCCATAGTTGCCAGACTCACCCAGGTTAACATCCGGCAGGAGCAGCGAATCCCGGAAATTTTTCAACAACAACCCGGCAGGTAAAGAAATATCCTGACTAAACGCAGATGTAAGCTCGCCTACAGGAAGTGTTGCCGGTCTGAAAAATGGGAAAAAAGCTCCTTCAATAAACCAATCCCTGATATAGTAAGTCATTTTTATACCATCCGAACCATGGTATCGTCCAAAATCCCAGATATCTTCCAGATCATACGGATCCAGGTTGTTCGTAGGATTGATGACGTCACCTCTCCCCCATGCCAAACGCTGTCTGCCAATCCTGATATCAAGGTTCTCTGTCAAAAATCCATACAGGTCGACATAGGCTTCACGGATATCAAGATTATAAGGAGATGTTAAGTCCTTTGATGACAACTGACCAATATGGGTGAGACCGGGAAAACCAAAGCTTCTCAGCCAAACTTCGGAAAAAAATCTGGCTTCGCTTTTTTTCCGGCTCTCCAAATGAATATTCAACCTGTTCTCATTCCACGACCATTTATTTCCGGTTTGTGTCAAAAAACGCTGGTCAGTGCTGAATTTTCCCATAAGATTCAGCCTGGAATTATCCTCCTGGGCAGTTAGTGTTCCAAAGTTTGCTGCCATCAGTAAAAACATGGTTGTAAAAATATTATACCATTTCATAATTGCCTCAATATTTAGTTATTTGTAACTACTCAGTTCTCATGATTCGATTTCTTTACCGAGGTCTTTACCAGCCGAATACAATTCGGCTCTACATTAAATAGTTTTTAGCCTGCCCTGTGAAATAATGGCAAAGCCATTACTGCGAAGCAGTATTTCACTGGGCTTGCCATATGAAATTTGAGGTACGAAAACATTTCATCAGGGAAGGAGCATATTTCACTGGAGTTTATAGTTTTCAGTTTTTAGTTCAATTGAAATCAAGTATCCCCGTCCGAACGGATGAATTCATTCATCCGGGCGGGCAGCAACCAGTATCATCTCCCCGTCACTCAGCCTCTCAGTCTCCCATTCTCGCCTTCTCCTTCACAAACTCTGCCAGGTGTCTCCCTTCCCTGCCAGCTTACCCGCAGACCCTGGCAGGTTCGTACCCAGTACCCAGTATTTAACATATAACTTTTAGCTTTCTTTCCTCTCAAAACACTGATTGGTAACCCTTATATCAATACATGAAAAATCCTATTGCTTAAGTTTTCGTACTGTAAATTCCTCATCCGGAAAGTTATTATCAAAACTTATTTCCGTCATGATCATTCTGGTCTTGTGCTGTTTTTTCAAATCGGTCATCTCCAAAACAACAGGTGTCCAATAACCTTGTTTTTGTTCAAATGTACTTACCAGTTCTTTTGCTTTAACACCAGCCCTGTTAAAATATTCCACTCTTTTCATATAGAAATTGTTTTTATCGACGTACAGGACAAGCCTGGAATAATCGGACCGGATGTCAGGTTTTGGCTTGAGTATCATAACATATTGATCTGACAGGGTTTCTTTAAGTTCAGGAATATATTTCTCGGAATAGGGTTTGGCTTCCATGTCTTCGTAAGTAAAATCGGTTCCGGCAAAGTTCTGGTTTTTTACATGTGTTGCAATTCGCCGTTCTTTCTTAAATGCAGGTAAATAGACGTACATTACCTCACCGGGAAGAGAAAGAAATCCTATTCCTGCCTGTGAGGCAGGTGCTGTAAACCGTGTCAAACGCATATGCCTGCCTTTCTGTATCATTACTGCCTTTCGTTCCCTTGTTTTTCCATTCCTGTCGGTCAAAACAATGGTTGTTACCGACTTTTGATCTTTTGATGCGTACATCACTTCATCCATTTTTTCTAATATTCCTGATGCACTCTGAGCTGAAGAAAACAGGCTAAACATAAATGCCGTCAATATCAGCAAGCTTCGGATTTTCTTTTTATTCATTTTCATTTTACATTACTTTTTTATTAGTTTAATAAACAACAATAGTTTGCTTCTTTCAATCAGGATCAGGATTGCCGGTAAAAGGGTTAAAGAGCCAAGTCCGGACGTGATCATTGTTATGGATACCAATAAACCGAATCTCTGCAAAGGGATCAGATTAGACCACAACAAAATCAGAAATCCGAAACTTACAGCCATCACATTTATGATAATGGATCTACCGCTGATCTTTATTGAATTTTTTATCGCTTCAACCAGCTTTCCTGAAAATTTTATTTCATGGTTCAAATTGGTGATCATATGAATCGAATAATCAATTCCGATACCGATTGAAATACTGCCTACGAGAACTGTCGCGATATCAAGAGGTATGCCTGATAATCCCATAAAACCATACAAAATAACCAGGGTGATAATGATTGGGATAATGGCTATTGTACCTTTAAAAAATGACCTCATCAGGAACGAAACTGCTATAAAAACCAGAATAGTAGCAATACCAAGACTCCGCATCTGGCTGGTAATTATACTCCTGTCAAGCTTTAAAACCAGTGAGGGAATACCTGTAACTTCTATTTTGTTTTCCATATCCCCTGTTTCCAAAATATATTGATTCAGGCCATCAATAAATGTTTTCGCATCCTGAATATCGGTGGATCCAAATGTGGCATTTATCAAAGCTTCATCCAGTTCAGGACTAACCAGTTGTTCAAGTATTTCCTGTCCCTCGAGCAAAAACCAGAGGTTGGCTACCTTTTCCTGATCGTCCGGAATTTTCTTACCCTCCCCCATAACATCATTCATTTGCTCAAAAAAGTCTGCAACAGACCGGGCATTGACAAGATTTTTATCCTTAAGCATAAATTCTGATGTGGACTTAATTTGTTTCAGGACTTCAGGATCAAGTACATTGCCCTTAACTGACACATAAACCGGGGAAGTTCCACCCATCTTCCCGGTCAGCACTTTTTCAGTAATCCGGTTCGGATTATCCTTCTTGAGATAATCCAGGAAATCCACTCTTCTCTCAATCCTGAAAATGCCGATAAGAAAGGGAATGATTATAAATGCCCATACGATTACAATCGTTCCTGGATATTTGTTTATATACCGGTAGAGTTTATCCAAAAGCAGGATAAGGAAATATCCACTGCTTCGACGGCTAAGTTTGCTTTTCCTGGCCGGGAAGGTTGCAATCAAAGCCGGGATAAAGAACAGGGAAAGTAACATAGCAAAGAAAATGCCCAATGAGGTAAAAATGCCAAAAGTGCTGATGATTTTGATGTAGGACCCGAAGATAAAGGAAAGAAAGCCAAAAATGGTCGTTAGGGATGCGAAAAATACCGGTGTCATAATATAAGCCAAAGCAACCTTTAATCCTGAATCCCTGTTTTCTGCAACGGTTTCCTCAATCCTGTTATATACGTGAATTGTATAAGCACTACCAATCGCGATCAGTAATATCGGAATAATGCTTGTTATGATGGATATTTCTACTCCGGTTAATCCCATTACTCCATACGTCCATATAATGCTGATCAGAATGGTAAGAACGGGTAAAATCACTCCCCTTATTGAGCGAAAGCTAAAGTAAAGTACGAATAGGATTAAGAGGAAGCTAAAAGGGCCAATCAATGTCAGATCTTTTGAAATCACATTCCCGATGGCTTCAATAAAAAACGGTTGTCCACCAAAGTATAGTTTTTCAGGTAACCCCAGTTCCATGGTTTTCCTGCGCAAGTTGCGTGCTACTTCAACTTTTTCAACCTCTCCCTGCAAACGTACCATAATTATCGTCATGGTTGCATCCGCTGAAACAAGGGTGCCCTTGTACATTTCCTTTGATAAGACATAGGATCTCAGATCATTCCATTCTTTTTCAGTATCCGGAAGATCATACTCATCAACCAATTTCCCGATCTCAATTCCCCAATCACTGCCTTTAATATCAATTACGTCGATCAGACTCATGATGCTCCCGACCCCATTCATAAACCGGAGTGAATCAGTGATCTGCCGGATGTGTTCGAAAACCTCCTTTGTGAATATATCCCCTGATTGAATTCCAATAATACAATAGTAATTTCCTCCAAACTCTTCGCCCACCTTGTTAAACAATATGGCAACCTTGTCATCCCCGGGCAAACTGTCAAATACGTCGGGGTTAATATGAATATCCTTAATGAAATACCCTAAAACAAAGGTTATGAATATGGTCGATATAATAATGACCTTTCTGAACCTGAGAACATAATCAGAAATCGTTTTCATATCTAAATGTGGAGGATTTTAAAAAGTAAAAATGAATGTTTCAATTTTTTAAAACAGCATTAATTCGTTTTGATTTAATATTATCTATTTGGTTTATAATTTATTAAACTAATTGAACAAAAAAATCAGGTAAACATCAAAAAAAACTTAACAACCATTGATATTTACCCTTGCCTTTCTTCCCAGTTCGAAATAAGATGAGGTAACGCTTCTTTAATATATTCAATGAATAGTATGATCTCATTCAAGCTCCGGTTCACCTCACTATCCTTATCAGAGCGTATTTCGAGAATTTCATTAAAAAGACTGCTATAACTTCTGGCAAAATCCAGAACACTACCGACCATGTCTTTCCAATTGTTTATTCTGGATTTGAAATAACGCTTACGGTCTCCCGGTAAGGTAATATACTCGATCTGTTTGGTATTCATTAACAGATTAACCGCAATACTTACAGCGCTTTTGCTTACACTCAGTTCTGTTGTTATTTCGTCAAATGTAAGGTAAGGTTTGTCCGTCACCAACAACAATCCAATAATCCGGGCAGGAACAGGTTGCATTCCCCATCTCTCATAAAACACCCCGATTTTTTCAATTAATTCTTTTTTTCTTGTTTCCAGGTTATGTGTTTCCATAAGGAAGATTTTTATCACAACAAAAATAATAAGTTTTTTTAGTTTATAAAATTATGAACTAAGTTTTTATTTAGATGATTATGTTTCTCATTTTTCCCATTTCTTTTCATTTTAGGCATTTTAGGCATTTTACATTTTAGGCATTTCTTTTAATTCATACCCGGCGAATTGAATGGCTTTGCCTGCAAGAACCTGCATGGGCTTCAACAGGGGAATATCCATATGTTCTTCACTGACAACCAGTGATATTTCGGTACATCCATTAATCATTGCCCCTGATCCTTTCTGGTTTAAATGGTCGATAACTTCAAGGAGAATCTCCAGTGGTATCTTTTTATACCCTGCTTTGATCCCCTGCTTACCTGTTATTGCCCGCATTATTTTATTCTTGAAATTTTCATCCGGGACAATAATTTGCAATCCCTTTTTTTCGAAACTTTCTTCATACAACCTTGTTGAATAAGTACCTGTAGTTGAGAGTAAACCAAATGACCGGATACCGGGTAATTTTTCCGACGCATATTTTGCCGCCTCATCGATCATATGAATAAAAGGAATATTGATGTTTTGTTTCATATCCTTGTAGAAATAATGAGCTGTATTGCACGGCATAATGATAAAATCAGCGCCCATTCTTTCCAGGTGTTGTGCGCTGGAAATCAGATCATTCATTGGTGAAGTTCCATTTTTGGTAAAAAAATCCGTACGATCCGGTATTTTGGGATTATTATTAATCAGAATAGGGATATGATCCTGATCTTTCTCTGCTTTTGTCATGGTAACGATTAAATTAAACATAAAAACAGTGGCTTCCGGTCCCAACCCACCCAATATACCAATGGTCTTCTTTTTCATTATATAGATATCTTAAAGTAAATCATTATTTTTCCTTTGTTATACGATTATATTGTTTCATAAGGGTCAATACTTCCTTTACAGGCAAACACTCTGCTTTATGACCGTCTTTTCCGGTAACCGTTTCAGCCATGAAGAGGGAGTTCAGTATGGCTTCCTCCGTAGCCTCGATGACAGCCATAAAAAGCGGGGACATTCGATCATTTCGCAAAACCAATGAAGAAAATAAGGGTATTTCTGAATGATACGACATTCTAACATTTTCTGCTGTTGAAAAGGCAATTACATAATCCCCACTCCCATTTGATGATATACCACCTGTTTTGCCAAGTCCCAGCATTGCCCGTTTAGCCAGTCTTTCAAGGTTTCCCGGGCTTAGAGGTGCATCGGTTGCCACCACGATCATGCATGACCCGTCAGGATTACTTTTCAATCTTTTGTTTAAGTAATATTGATTAAGTTCTTCTCCAACAGGCACTCCATCAATTTGTAATACTCCTCCAAAATTAGATTGAACAAGGACACCAACTACATATCCTCCGAGAGATTCGGGTAATATTCTTGAGGAAGTCCCTATTCCTCCCTTAAACCCAAAGCAAATCGTACCGGTACCGGCACCAATTGCCCCTTCTTCAACCTTACATGGTGTAGCATTCCGGATAGCTGTCAAAACATGGTTCTTCTTAATTTGCCTCCCACGGATATCGTTCAGGAAACCATCATTAGTCTCTCCCACCACTGGATTAACTGATCTTACATTTTTGTTTCCTGCAATATCTAATGTATAATCAATCAATGCATCTGCGGCAGTTGGCACACTTAATGTATTGGTTAAAACAATTGGTGTTTCAATGTTTCCCAGTTCTTTTACCTGGCTAATGCCGGTGAGTTTTCCAAAACCGTTTCCGACATAAATGGCAGCAGGTACCTTTTCCTGAAAAATATTTCCATCATGGGGTAAAATTGCTGTTACTCCGGTTCTCACATCCTCTCCTTTTACCAGGGTGAAATGTCCTACCCTGACTCCCTGAACGTCGGTGATCGCATTCTTTTGCCCCGGTTCCATCACTCCTATTTTTATTCCCAGTTCACGCACTCTCTTTTTTTGTGCAAAACCGTTAGGAAAAAAGATAAAAAAGACCAGGATTGATGCAATTAAGGTAAAATAAGCATTTTTCATGTTGTGTTAATAATATGGCTTCCAATTCAAAATAAAATTCAAACCAATGGGTCTAACTCGTCTGACCACTAAGATGTTCAAATTTAATATTATATCTCATTATTAGCATAATATTTTAAATCTAATCATAAAGTTAAGCAGTAGTATTGGTCTGACGAGTTTCAAATAGAAATCCCCTGGAAGAACAAATGTAAAAATTCTTTACCAGGGGATTTGCTAGTTCCATATAAATATTAATGCTTCATCCGAGAAATGCGTAGTTAAAAAAGCAAATGCATTATAATTGGAAAATGAGAATAATTAATTGATAAATAGCATAACTTTAATTATTTGAAAAAGAACA
>Ga0209986_10003384_pt1 | contig 13996 bp, 10 predicted proteins | sample BlataG_FD_183168 | JGI IMG/M metagenome (GOLD analysis project Ga0209986, IMG submission 183168) | Deep subsurface microbial communities from Black Sea to uncover new lineages of life (NeLLi) - Black_00105 metaG (SPAdes) (version 2) | ecosystem: Environmental > Aquatic > Marine > Oceanic >...
AGCTAGCCGGATGACCAAAGTGAGCCCCCGCTTCCAGAAGTTCTTTTACTGACGGATTTTCCATTATCCTTCTAACCCCTTTCAAACTTGCCGCGTCCCTGGAGGGATTCGAACCCACGACCCGCTGCTTAGAAGGCAGCCGCTCTATCCAGCTGAGCTACAGGGACATCTAGATTAAGTGTAACATAATAGAGATTGATTGATAAAGATGGCAAATTGCCTCATATATAGTTAGCAAAATTTGATGCACCATAAATCTCTTGGGACGCGGAAACAACTAAAGAGGCAGCTCTTTTTATCTTCTGGTTGGCAAAACCGGGAATTTTACTGACTGCAAAAACTATATGTGTAACTCCTTCATCGCATGGTTGATATAATTCAGTGCATTTACAATATTTTCTTCCTCAGTTGCTAGGGAAAATCTAATGTAGCCATCCATTCCAAATGGAGCCCCTTCAACCCCAGCTACTTGTGCCTTTCTTAACAAAAAATTGCGAAAATCTACAGAGGTCTTTATTATGTACTCCTTACCAGCAAATTCATATTTGGCGCCAAAGAAATTATCGATGCTGGGAAAGGCGTAAAATGCCCCTTCTGGCTTAATGCAACTAATACCATCAATCTCATTTAAGCCCTTGACAAAAATATTTCTATTCCTTTCATATCTTTGTCTCATGTCATCAGTAGCTTCCTTAGCTTTTTGGCTTGTGTAAGCGACACGCATAGCATATTGAGCTGGCCTGGAAGCTCCAGAATTGACATGACCTTGCAGTTTTATTAATGCCTTGATAACTTCTCTCGGACCAGCAACATATCCTACCCTCCAACCAGGAACACCAAACCTCTTAGCCGGGCCATCAACCAATATGGCATTATCTCTTAGACCTTCGATTGACAATATGCTCGCGTGCCTTCTGCCATCGAAAATAAATTTTGCATAAATCTCGTCAGATATAATCCATATATCTTTTTCTTTCACAATCTTGGCTATTTCCTCTAGCTCGTCCCTGGTATAAACAACACCCGAAGGATTACACGGTGAGCTATAGAGCAACACCTTTATGTTCTTATTTTCTATTTCTCTCCTTAATTTTTCTGGATTTGGTCTCAGACCTCCATCCGATCCTAGAAAACAAGGAATGCCTTGTGCTATTTTCACAGATTCGGGGTAGGTAACCCAGAATGGAGTCATAATCCCCACAGTCTCTCCTGGCTCAAGCAAAACCCTCATCAATATGTCTAGGCCACCTTTTGCCCCAACGGTAATTGCTATATCTTGAGGGTCATACCTCACGCCAATTTCTTTATTTATTACTCCCGACAATATTTCCCTTAACTCGGGGTCACCTTGCACCGGTCCATATTTGTGAAGTTTACCTCCCTCTAAAAGTGCCTCCAAAACATCTTCAGTGGGACCTGTATCTGGCTCTCCGACGGTAAGATTTATAATTTTGAAACCATACTCTTTTCCTAAAGTCCTTATCTCCTCCTTTAAAGAAAGAGTTGCCGAGGGCTTTATCTCCCCTCCTAACTTACTTATAAGTGGTGCCATCTCAACTCACCCCCTAACTTATTTTAAGGCTGTTTAATTTTGATTCCTCGTTCAATTTCAGCCATCTCACAGGTGTTTCACCCCCAAATTTTTGTAGTTGCCTGATTTATCAGGCACAGTCGCCCAATAAATTGGGCAACTACATTTTTAAACACTCTTTTATTTCTATAAGCTCATCCACTAATTTCAACCCAGAACCTGTTAAGGGCAACAGAACTTTGCTTTTGGGTTTGATGAAACCCTCTTTTATGGATTGCTTTAAGGCTACATAAGGCACTGCGCTGGTAGGTTCAACAATAAAGCCAAGTCGCCTCAATTCTACCAAGGACTCCTTTATTTCCTCATCATCAACTATAATACCATGTCCGTTTGTTCTTTTCACTGCCTCCACTATTTGTTGTCTCCTCGGTGGATCAGCTATAGCTATACCGTCAGCAAGCTTCGATTTAGTTATACACTCTTTTCTGGCACCAAGCTCTTCACATACCTTTGTATAGCCACAAGCCTGAGCGGCGATAATCTTGGGCACTTTGTCTAAAGCTTGAAGTTCTACTAATTCTTGATACCCTTTATACAAACCAAGTAAAATGCTACCGCTTCCAACGGGAGCTACTACCTGGTCAACGCTACCTATCTGCTCATAAGCCTCGTAAGCCATGGTTTTCTCACCTTCTATGAAGTATGGGCTCCACCAACACGTTACATAAACCAACCCCTCTCTTCCAGCCTTTATTGCTTCTCTGTTAACTTCCATCCTATCCCCATCAATTTCATGGACATTAGCCTGTAAAAGTCTGAGCAAACTTTTTTTCCCTTCCGGGGCGTGCTTGGGGACAAACACGTCAACATCTATTCCTGAAAGGAGACCCATGAGAGAAAAACTTATTCCAGCATTACCGGATGAATCTACAATTATCCCTCTGGTCCTCAATTCCTTGGCTCTTGCCACACAAATATAAGCCCCTCTATCCTTGAAAGAGCCTCCCAGACTTAGATATTCAAGTTTGAAGTTAACCTCAACTCCATCTATATCTCTCTTGACTATCGGAGTCCAGCCTTGGTGCACAGGAGGAAGCCCCCCCACAGGGAGAAACTGGGCATACCTCCTGATATTCTCCTCTTTTACATCAATTAATTCTGCAAATTTCCTTCCCTGGAAATCAAAAATAATATCAAATACACCCCCACAGTCATCCCGCCACCGCCACTCGTCTCTGCGGGCCTCTTTACCACAATTACGACATACTATCTTGAAAGGTATCAATTATTTACGCCTTAGCCTTCACTGGACGACGCCACAAGTCTAAATTAAGCATGTCTTCAGACTTCGCTGCTATTGAAGTCATCGCCAGATCGCCAATAGTGTTCAGGCTTGTTCTGCCCATATCCAATATGGTATCCATGCCCAATATCACGCATAAGCTAGAGCCACACCTGCTTCTGATTCAAGGGGTAATCCCACCAATTCAAGAACCATGAGCAGCACTTATGGCTGCTGCGCTATCTTAGCCCCTTTATCTAACTTATTTCTATAAGTTCATCCACCAATTTCAGGCCAGAGCCTGTTAAGGGCAAGAGGACTTTACTCCCGGGTTTGATAAAACCCTCTTTTATGGATTGCTTTAGGGCGGCATAAGGCACGGCGCTGGTAGGTTCAACAATAAAGCCAAGTTTTCTCAGTTCTACCAAGGACTCTCTTATCTCCTCATCATCAACTATAACACCATACCCGTTTGTCCTTTTCACTGCCTCCACTATTTGCTCTCTCCTTGGCTGGTCAGTTACAGCTACACCATCGGCAAGCTTCGTTTTAGTTATGCACTCTTTTCTAGCACCGAGCTCTTCACATGCCTTTGAGTAGCCACAAGCCTGGACTGCGATAATCTTAGGCACTTTATTTAAAGCCTGGAGTTCTACCAGTTCTTGATACCCTTTATACAAACCAAGTAAAATGGTGCCGCATCCAACAGGAACTATTACATAGTCAACACTACCTACTTGCTCATAGGCTTCGTAAGCCATAGTTTTCTCGCCTTCTATAAAGTAGGGGTTCCACCACTGTGTTACATAAGCCAGCCCCTCTCTTTCAGCTTTTATTGCCTCCCTGTTAACCTCCATTCTGTCTCCGTCAATTTCATGGACATTGGCTTGTAGGAGCTTGAGGAAATTTTTCTTCCCTGCGGGAGCATATTTCGAGATGAACACGTGGACATTTATTCCGGAAAGGAGACCCATTAAGGAGTGGGCTATCCCAGCATTACCAGATGAATCTACAATTATCCCCTTTTGGCCCAGTTCCTTAGCCTTTGCCACACTAACGTAAGCCCCTCTATCCTTGTGAGACCCTCCCAGGCTCAGATACTCAAGTTTGAAGTTAACTTCAACTCCGTATACGTTTTCCTTGGCTATGGGAGTCCAGCCTTGATGCACAGTAGGAAGTTCTCCCAGAGGGAGAAGCTGAGCATACCGCCTGATATTCTCCTCTTTTACATCAATTAACTCTCCAAATTTCCTTCCTTGGAGATCAAGGATAATATCGAGTACGCCCCCACAGTCATCCCGCCACTGCCATTTGTCTCGGCAGGCCTCTTTACCACAATCACGACATACTATCCTGAAGGGTATCATCTGAGGTCTCCTTTCCATAATTACACTATATTATCTTTATAGGTAGCGCTTATCTATGCCTTAGCCTTAGCCTTTGCTGGACGACGCCACAAGTCTAAATTAAGCATGCCCTCAGACTTCGCTACTATCGAAGTCATCGCCAGATCGCCAATATTATTCACGCATGTTCTGCCCATATCCAGTATGGCGTCGATGCCTAGTATCCCGGCATAGGCTAGAGCTACACCTGTTCCTACTTCAAGGGGTAGTCCCATTGCGGCAAGAACCGCGATCAGTATTATTACGCCAACCCCAGGAAGTCCAACTGCGCCTATAGACACGAAAGTAGCTGTGAGCACACCCGCTGCCATTTGCCCTAGAGTTACCTGCACTCCTACAGCTTGAGCTATATAGATAGCACAAATCGTTGTATACATGCAGGTGCCATCCATGTTTATTGTATTGCCGATTGGTATAGCAAACGAGGCTAGCCTTTTATCAATCCCTAGTTTCTCAGTAGCACAACGTAGTGAAACCGGTAAAGTTGCCCCGCTACTTCTAGTGATAAAAGCCGTAATCGCGGCGTCTCTGGCTCCTCCCATAAATCTGAAGAAGTTAAGGCGCGCCAGTGTTAACGCTCCGCCATAGACTAGGAACACATGGATAAGGAGAGCTACATATAGAGTTAATGTGACCATGCCTAAGGGGCCTATAACTTTTGGACCCTGGGTACCAATGACATAGGCCAGCAAGGCAAATACACCATAAGGGGCGTACTCCATTATCCAATAGATTATCCGTATTATCGCGTCCCTTCCTGCCTCAAAAACTGCTATGGCGGTCTCGGCTGTTTTCCTGACTTCGGCTATCGGAGACTCTTTTACCATAGCAAGTGCTAGCCCCAGCAGTATACAGAATATTACTGTGGGCAACATCTCTCCATTCGCCAAAGCGGAAAACGGATTCGTGGTGATCAGTCGTAAAATGAAATCTGTCACCGAGACTGCTGCTGCCTCTTTTACCACCCCCTCTCCAACAAGCTGCATGCCCACTCCTGGCCTGAATAGCAGTGCCATAGCTATGCCAAACGCAGCAGCAAAAACTGTGGTTATGACATAAAACCCAACGGCCTTGCCTCCCATTCTGGCTCCTGTGCTCGGCGATAGACTAGCCGCGCCGGCTGTAAGAGCAAACAAGACCAATGGCATTATACAAAACTTAAGCAATCTTACAAAGAAGTCGCCAATTGGCTTTATTGGCGCTATAGCAGGTCCGACAATCAGGCCAACAATCAGGCCAAGAACTAAGCCTATTGCTATCTTGTATATTACAGGAAATTTAAAATAACTCCTTACAGCAGATTTCATCCCCATTTCTAATTATCTCCTTTCTTTAAATTTTTAATGCCCCCCCCTTTCGCCACATATTGCTCTTACATAATACCACCTCCTTCTCCTTTCAATTTAATTTCACGGCTAGTTTTCAGTATCACTTTAGGCTATTGTTCAATAGCTAGTTCTCTTTGACGACCGCCTCCTGTGTTGAATCAAAGCCAGCGTTCGCTTCATTTCGTTCATTCCAATTTGGTAACCTTCATCAACCCCCATACCAGGTTTGTCCAATGCCCAGAAGGGTTCGGTAGCTAATGCAATATGCCAACTCACTCGAGCAGATATGTCCGTTTCAGTGCAACTACCCCCCTGATAGGCATACGCTCCTTTTTCCTTGCAATAAAGAATTGCTTCAATGATATTGTTGATGCCTCCAAGATCAGGACTCTTAATTTGGATCATGTCCGCTGCTTTGTTATCCGCAAACGTCTTAATATCTTCCAGTGTATTGCACCATTCGTCAGCAACAATAATAACATCGAGCCCCGCTGCTCGCTTCGCCTGTATTAATCTAATCATTATCTCCATAGTTTCATCTCGAGAATTCAAGTCCGCAGGGCACTCGACTACCAGTTTATACGGCTTGGCTAGGTCTTCCCATATTTTGAGGTATTCGAGCATTTTCGGTATGTTATTGTTACATTTTTTGCCAAGCGTACCGTAAAGGTCATAATGGAGGAAGGGACGATACTCACCACTCGCTAACTTTTGGATACGGTTTCGCGTCCATTTGATGTGGTCAGCCACTTTGTCAAATCTATCCAGGGTATTAATGAGCAAATGAGGAAAAGCGTCAATTCTCTTCAGAATCATCCTATCGACTGGCGTGTACCAATTATCATCACCAAGTTGGGCAAAGATACGCACGGGTTTCTTGACTATTTGCGTCCCATATTCCTCAGCAACAACTTCAGCCATAGTCTTCCTTTGGCTCTGGGCAACAGCATCCAAAAGGGCCTGGGTTACGCCGTATCGAATGCTACTATGTAGTCGCTTGCCTTCAATCTCAATGGAATCAAATTCCTCTGCCATATCCCTAAAACGAGTAATTTTCTTTCCCATAAGAAGGGGAAGAACCTTCTCCTGAATAAACGGCTGATACACGCGCGACCGGAACACTGGGTCCCGCCCTGACTTCGCTGAATATTGAACTGAACAGCAATCTCCTAAGGCTATTCGGTCACCCTCCAAAAGCAGCATAATCGAGACTGCCTCACTCGGTTGACGTATGAGGTCAAAACCGGGCGTCACCGGAGACCCGAGGTAAACAAACCCATCGCCTTTAGCTCCTTTCTGGATTGCTGCCTGATCGTCCCAAAAGTAGCCAGCATGCCCCTCAACTGCAAGCGCATCTTTGATTATCATTGCCGAGGCCTCCTATTTGATTTGATTAGACTCAGTGTTCTCTTCATTTCATTATATGGAATCTGCATTGCTACGTCTACTCCCATGCCAGGTTTCCCATACATTTGATCTGCTTGTGTAGCGAGAGCTACATGTGCACTGACCCTTGCAACCACATCAGTAGAGTTACACGTCCCCCCAAGGAAAGCTTTAACCCCATGTCTTTTACAATACAAAACCGCTTCAACTGAATTATGTAGAGCACCAAGGTCAGGAAGCTTAACCTGGATCATATGTACAGCGTCCGCATCCACAAATTCTTTGATATCCTCGAGCGTATTACAATAATCGTCAGCCACAATTTCAACATCTACCTTATCACCAGAAAGAGATTTCTTCAAGCGGCTGAATGCCGGAATTAGCTTTTCCTTGCTCTCCATCAAAATAGGAGATTCGACGCTCAACCGAAATGGTTTTGCCGCCTCACCTAATCTAGCTAGATACTGTGTCACCTTACCTATATCATTGTTAAATATATCACCTATTATACCATATACATCAAGGTGTATATCAGGTGTATAGTCACTGCCACCGAATTTTCGTATTCGCTCACTTAACCATTCCACATAAACTATAAGTTTCTCCCCTTTTTGTCCTATCTTTTCTATATTATTAAACAGACCTTGAGGAAGGACAGGGGCCTTCTTTAATATCATCTTATCAGCTCCAATATATCGATCGTCGCCTGATTGAGGAAAAATAGGGATTATCTTGTCGCTAATCGTGAGACCATATTCATCCGCGATAACTTCCGCCATTGTTATGCCTCTTACCTTTGCCACAGCATCCAGAGCGGCTTGACTAAAACCGTATCTAATCCACGAATACAGTTTTTGACCATTAATTTCCAAAGAATCGATAAGTTGCGAGAATTCCTTGAAATTCTTGATATCTTCTCCAATGAGGCTCAATCTTACCAGCTTTTCAAGAGAGGGGATATGTTTTTCCGCTACCAAAACTGGATCTCGGCCCACCACACCAGAATACTGGATGCCGACGCAATCCCCAATGCCTACTTGACCGTCTTCTAGGACAAGCATGACAGAGATACATTCCCCGGGTTGCCTTATCCGAGAGTGTCCTGGCGTCACAGGATTTCCAATGTAGAAGAAACCATCCTCTTTGGCTCCACGTTTGATAGCTTGGAAATCATCAAAATAATAGCCTCCTAACCCAGCCACCATTAGCACATCTCGAATTCTCATTTTTTCCTTTAAAAATTTAATGCATTATTTGCCCTTCTTTGTTACATACTCCTTTTTCACAGCACCACCTCCTTTTAATAACGACGCTAGTACCCGCTTCTACTATGCTCAATTCGATGGTGTTGTAAGTAGCAAATCTCTATAATCTATTGTAGAATAGTACTTTTTAACTAGTCAAGGGGGTGTACTCGTTCATATGATTAGTGCCACCTCACCTCCTTTCTTTGATTTTGCAAGGATAAATCACTTTCAAGCTTCAAGGATAGTTTAGAGTAATCTTTTTTGAACAGATTCTAAGGTGAACCTCTCCCCGCTTTTTAACTCGCTCATAGACCTTTACCCAGGCCCAATCAACACTTGGATTTACCCCACATATTCCATCCTTTGCTCCTCTACAGGGATCGTTTAGAAGATCTTTGTCGCAGTTTGTAATAGGACAAATCCCTCTAGCTAAATTCAAATAACACTGATTGCAACCGGCACTTTTTTCTTCTGCTAAAGAAACACCATGATAGCCAACTTCGCTTGTAGAATTTCTACTTTGCGGCACTGAATCAGCTAAGGTGTAAACAGGCTTTCTCTCTAAAAGCTTAGTGACAAACTAAACTCCCAGGCCACAAGAAATTACTCCTACACTATCGCAATCAGAAAGATCTAAACCTGAAATCCTCTTCTTGGACAAAAAATTGTTACACAAAAAATGAATTCGTGTATGACCCACAAATTTTTATGGTTCTCCCCTCAAATCTACAAAAGATGTGTATATTCTTCTTCGTTTTCCTCTTCAAATCTTTTGTAGCATTTGCCACATGCAAGGATAAATATCTGAGTTACTTGTTTAAAAATTTCCCAGATCTCCTCACCAAGTTTTAGCCTGAATTTAGTGTAATTAATTAAGCTCATTTCCATGATTTAATAACCTTGTAGTTTTTCCAATACAAACATACTTAGCATCCCAGATATCTGGGTGAGGAACGACTTCAATTTTGTCTGTTCCCCTTAGTAGCTCTCGCAGACCTCCAATGTGGCGTTATGGTTGTGGCTTAATACGATCTTATCTACCGCGCTGAGATCAATTTCTAGAATACGAGCATTATCGACTGCTGAAATGCTGAGGCTAGTATCAAACAGAATTTTAATCCTTCCACCTCTACCAAAATGCTCCGGGTATGTTCAGCAAGGAAATCCTGATTCAAGTTGGCTACATCCTCGATAACAGTATTCTCAGTTAAGGTAACAATCTTAATTCTTATTATTCACAAACACATGACTTGCCCTTTCATGGACAAGATATTCTATCCTTGTCCTGAGTGGCAGCATTTAAGTTCTGTCCGGGTAACTACCATCACTTGTGGCGTTGCCTGTAGGCTGCAATGTAGCGCCTCATATACTCATCGCGACCTAGCACTATGTCAGCGGCGAGGATAGCTGGGCGTACCCTCGCCACATCCACAATGGGGCAGGTCACCCCTGCCTCGAGGGCAATGGCTAGGAAGACACCATTAATCAGATCGCGGTCAGGCAAGCCGAAAGAGATATTACTGCCTCCCAGAGTCTGGTTCACTCCCAATTCGACCCTAATCCTGCGGATGGCTTCGATTATCGTCAAACCGGCTCTGCCATCTGCTCCCACTGGCAAGTTCAGGCAATCAATGATAATGTCCTCACGAGAAATACCTAACGCCTCAGCCTGCTCTATAATCTTACGAGCAATGGATACACGTCTAGCTGCATTCTCTGGAATACCCTCGTCATCCATTGTCAAGCCGATGACTGCTGCCTGATATTCCTTGACCAGTGGTAAAACCTCCTTCAGAGAATTTTCCTGTCCGGTAACCGAGTTGATGAGGGGCTTGCCCCGATAGGTCTTAAGGGCTGCTTCTAGAGCCCTTGGCTCACTGCTATCGATACACAGTGGTATGTCTACTGTGTTCATCACTGCCTGTACAGCCTGAGGCAGCAAAATTGTCTCCTCCACACCAGCTGCCCCAACGTTAACATCCAAGACATCTGCCTTAGCCTGCACTTGGGCCAGGGCTTCTCGGCATACGAGTTCTAGGTCGCCAGTCTGTAATGCCGCGGCCAGTTTTTTCTTGCCTGTGGGGTTAATGCGCTCACCTATGAGTACTGTCGGCCGCTCATCACCTATGATTACCTCCTTTGTAGCGCTTGATATTCTGGTTTCCATGTGACTAACCTCCTGCATCTGCATGCGCTCTCATATACGTCGCTTCAACAAAGGTCTGCATAAAGTGAGGAAATGTAGCTAATTCGATATAACTAACCCGACGAGCTATGGTCTGTGCTTCGGCCCGCTTGCTGCAGGACATCAAGGCTAGCCTAGCTCCTGCCCCGGCGGCATTTCCTACCTGTTGAAAGCGATCCAATGGTAGTGATGGCAGCATGCCAATGACTATCGCACTGGAAACATCTATGTAGGTGCCGAAGGCCCCAGCAATAATAACTTGCTTAATCTCTTCCTCTGAGTGGCCTTCCGCTTTTAAGAGCACTTGAATGCCGGTCCGGATAGCTGCCTTGGCCAATTGCAACTCTCGCACATCTTGCTGGGTGATGGTAATCGCTGGGTATCCATTCCGCTCCTCTTCAGTGACTATTACAAACTCACGTTGACCCTCATGGGTGCGCACCCGCGGATGATTGTTTCTCATCCTGCCCTTCCTATCCAATACTCCGTTGAGATAAAGCTGAGCCAAAGTATCTATAATGCCAGAGCCACAAAGGCCAACCGGTGGTGCTCCGTCGATCGTCTGGTATTTAACCTCGTCATTTATCAATTGCAACCGCTCTATGGCACCACTGGCAGCTCGCATGCCATCCTTAATATGACCCCCTTCGAAGGCAGGACCAGAGGCACAGGAGACGCTAGTCATCTTGCTATCGCTTGCGAGGCAAACCTCAGTGTTGGTGCCGATATCCAGTGCCACCGACAGACCATGAGCTCGCCTGACCTCTGTAACCAGTAGCATCGCTACATGGTCTGCGCCTACAAAACCAGCGATGTTAGGTAGCAGGTATACATAGGCTCCTGGGGCGATACGTAAGCCTACATCACGGGCTTTGATGTCCAGAGCCTGGCGGACTACTGGCGCAAAGGGGGTATAGGCCAGTTGCTCTACTTGTAAGCCCAGCAACAGATGATGCATAGCAGTGTTGCCCACTATCACTGCCTCAACGATTTCCTCTAGCTTAGCATCAACCATAGTACATAGATCGCCGGCCAGCTTGTTTAGCGCCTCTACGACTAAGCTACGCATTTGCATGCCTCCCGCCGGTGACCCTATGACATAGGAGATGCGAGTGACGATGTCCTCCCCATAGTTGATTTGAGGATTCATAATCCCTTTGGCAGCTAAAGTCTCACCATTACTGAAATCGACTAGATAACCAGCTATCTTGGTGGTGCCCAAGTCAATGGCCAGCCCCAATTGGCGACTAGACCAGGGGCTAAGAGCTATTATTTCTTCCTTACGCACCGAAGCTTGAGCCTGCCTGTTCCATGACCGCAGTCGAGGCGAAAGATTCCGAAGTACATCAACATCAATGCTGACGCAGTGCACTTGGTGCTGCTGCTCCAGCACCTCTAGCACACGCTCGGCATCACCCCGTAGGTCTGATAAAGACGGGGCTGGTAACTCTAAGTGATAGGCACAAATAGGTGGGTCGAGACTAGTGCTGAGTTCTAGCCCCTCCACTTGAGTTCGCTGTGAGGTGCTCATTGACTCAGCTGGCACCCGCAATTTGCAATCGCTGGTTGGATAAGCCTGGCAGGCTAAACGGTAGCCTTCCTGTAACTCTGGGAGCGAGAGCTTCTGCTGCTCAACGGAAGTTGGCTCTGAGACAGTTCCATCTAGAACTTGTATTTTACAGCTGTGGCACAGTCCGAGCCCCCCGCATATACTAACTAAGCCTACACCTAGTTGCTGTGCGCAATCCAAGAGCGAGTGCCTAGCCGAGCACTTCCCACGCCGGCCCACAGGTTCAAACTCTACGTGATATAATTTCAAGTTATCTTCTACAAGTTCCTAGTTAATACTATGGATATATCACCCATTCGTTTGGTAGAAATATATGTACCCTAGCTTTGCCTCCAAACCACATCGAAGGTGTGGAATTAAATATTAATGGGAAGGGAGCCATATTTATCTATAAGCTCGACTATTCTGCGTACACGCTCTATCTTGCCGTCGAAAGGCAGGTTATCACCCAGCCCCACGATGAAGTTATAGCCAGGTGCTATTTCCTTAAATAGGTTAATGACGTAGTTATCAAACTCCTCATCACTGCACGTGGGCTCAAATAGTGTTGCCGGCACTCCACCCCAGATGGTAACTCTATCACCCCAAGCCTTTCTCAACTCCGCAGTAGTAACCAGGGTCATGGGAGCTGGAGTCCAAGCCTCCGCAACATCGATGTGGGTATCTAGAAACAATGGGATTAGCCTTTTATTTTCTCCATCGAGGTGGGCTATGGCCAACTTTCCGTGAGCATGAAGGAGAGCGGTTATTTCCTGAAACCAAGGAGTGAAATATTTCTTAAATACCGGCGTGTGAATATCATCGCTCCAGTTTTCGCATACTTGGATAATTTCCAAGTCCAGCTTTACTGCCATCTCGTATTTTTTTCTCTCCAGGTCCTTCACGAGTTCCAATAATTCTTCCACCTTTGTGGGGTGGTCCATAAGCTCGTAGAAGAAGAGTTCATAGCCCATGATATCTCGCATGATGTATTGCGCTGGAGACGCGCCTCCGGTCCTCACTATACCATCCTCCCCAATTTGGTCGCTTACCTTACGATATTCTTCAAAGTCGCTGACCGGAATGGTATGTTCCAGCACGTACTTGATTATTGGGTAATCCTTCTCGCTTTTGAAAAGCTTCTCTACGTCATAGCCTTGCCAAGGGCCCTCGTAGGGGTTAAACAGCGTCTTCTTATAAACTGAGCCCAAGGGGGTTCTAAACTCTGTTGTTACATACGGTGGATCGCTTTTCTCGATCACCTCCATATCTTGGTACTCTTCCTTAACCACAGGAAGGTGGCGGTACTGAACCCCAGCACCCAGATCACGTAGGATATCCACCTGGTTCCAGCCTTTGTACTTTCTGGGGAGGGTATCATGGGCTGAGTTATAGTTATACCACAGGTCTATACGTGCTCCAAAGGGGAGCTTGTCTAAGCGTTCTCCTCTGGCTGCAGCCAAGACCCTTTGCTTATGAGTCATGCCATTTATATTACCACTTTATTTCTTATAAGTTCTTTACATACTCGGGCAGCTTCACCCCCATCATGTGCATAGGCATCAGCCCCAACAAGATTAGCGTAACTCTGTGTTACCGCCGCTCCTCCGACTATTACCTTGACATCAGAACGTAAGCCAGCTGCATCCAGTGCCTTTATAACACTGCCAATAGATGGCATAGTTGTGGTAAGTAAGGCAGAGAGTCCTAGAATATCTGGCTTTGTCTTCCGTACTGCCGCAACGAATTTTTCATCGGATACATCCACTCCGAGGTCAAAAACCTCGAAACCGACACCCTTTAGAAACATAGCCACTATGTTCTTTCCGATATCGTGTATGTCTCCCTTGACCGTGCCAAGAACGACCTTACCAAGAGTTGGCATACCCGTATCGGAAAGTAAAGGTTCAAGCACTTTAATGGCATTATCCACTGCCCGCGCTGCCATAAGCATATCTGGCAAGAAGTACTCTCCGCTTGAGTATTTCTCACCAACTACACTCATTGCAGTTTGAAGTCCGTGAGTAATGATGTGCTGGGGGCTTGCGCCTGAATCAAGGGCCGCAGCAGTCAATTGACTAG
>Ga0209986_10003385_pt1 | contig 13995 bp, 12 predicted proteins | sample BlataG_FD_183168 | JGI IMG/M metagenome (GOLD analysis project Ga0209986, IMG submission 183168) | Deep subsurface microbial communities from Black Sea to uncover new lineages of life (NeLLi) - Black_00105 metaG (SPAdes) (version 2) | ecosystem: Environmental > Aquatic > Marine > Oceanic >...
AGGTCAACATGATCTATTCCTGCTAACTTTACTATATGATCAAGATGATTTAACACATCAGCAATGGTCGGATTATCGTTCTCCTTACTAACCATGGTACTGTTGCAAGTAAGCCCTATGACTCCACTTTTTTTTGCTAATGCTTTTATCTGCTCATCTTTAAGATTACGAGAATGATCACAGACTGACCAACAGTTTGAATGTGTATCGACCACCGGATCTTCGCTAATTTCTAGTACATCCCAAAAACCTGGCTCTGATATATGGGCCAAATCAATGACCATGCCAAGACAATTCATTTCTTTCACTACTGATATTCCGAAATTAGTAAGCCCTCCCTGGGTACGGATTTCGCCTTTTCCATCACATAACCGGTTCCGCCCATTATCTACTAATTGAAGCCCTCTCAAACCTAGCCGATAGAAGTTCCTAAGCCCTGCAAGGGTCATATCGTGTGGCTTACCTTCTATAGGCCTTGCTCCTTCCATTGTTAGAAGTACAGCAATCTTTCCTTGTCTTAATGCATTTTCAATTTCTTGGGAATTTCGGCAGATGGCCATGACTTCCCCACTTTCATCAGCCTCTTCGTAGAGCATATCCAGTATGGATATTGAACCCCATAATAACAGGTCAGTGTTATCAGTCAGACTGGAATTGTCACCGCCAACCTGGGTCATTATTACATTAATCCCAGTCTGGCGAAACAAAGTAGCATAGTGATTCAAAAATACAGCATTCTCTCCTTTGTTTCTTCTCTTGGCGATTTCCATCATCATGTGATTATGTCCATCGATTAAAGTGTATTTTTGTAATAGTTTCTTTGCTGTTCGATCCATTTTTTTTCTCCTTAATAATATTAAAATTAACTTATTTATCGCTAAACTCTATAAATAATATTTTTTAAACAAACGTTACTCTTGACGATCATCTTATTTACTCAGTATCACTCGAATAAAAAGCAACGTACATAGTGATGCGGCTCAATCTCTTTTAATTCAGGGACATTACACCGACATTTTTCGAAAGCGTAAGGGCACCTAGGATGAAATGAACATCCATCCGGAAGGGATAAGGGATCAGGAATATCTCCATCTAGAATAGTGTAATCTCTTTTTAATTTTGGATTGGGAACAGGTGATGCTGCAATCAATGCTTTGGTATAAGGATGCAGGGCTTGGTTATAAATAGACTTACTTTCTGCAATCTCTACGATACGTCCCACATACATAACAGCTATTCTTTGACTAATGTGTTTAACCACACTTAAGTCGTGTGAAATGAAGAGATAGGTTAAATTGTATATTTCCTGTAATTCTTGTAAAAGATTGATTATCTGTGCTTGAATGGAAACATCTAGTGCAGAAACTGGTTCATCGCAGATGATAAGCTTAGGCTTTAACATTAAAGCACGAGCGATTCCTATTCTTTGTCTTTGCCCACCAGAGAATTCATGAGGATAACGATTAATATCTTCTAGTCGAAGGCCAACATCTTCTATCAACTTTTTAACAATTTCTTTCCGTTCAGATCTCTTAAGATTGGGAAAGTGAACTATTAGGGGCTCTTCAATAATACTTCCAACAGTTTGTCGATAATTTAAAGAAGAATATGGATCTTGAAAGATAATCTGTATATCACGCCGGATTTTTCTGATTTGCTTGTTGCTATATTCAAGAATATTTTCATCCTCAAAAAACACCTTCCCATGTGTTGCTTCTTCAAGACGTGAAATCAATTTTCCTAAAGTCGATTTTCCACAACCACTCTCTCCGACAAGTCCAAGAGTCTCACTCTGGTGAAGAATAAGGTTAACGTCAACAACCGCCTTTATATTATTAACGACTTTTGGTATCACCCCTTTCATAATGGGGTAGTATTTAAATAAACTTTCGGTTCTGACAAGATTTTTTTTAGACAATTTTCACTCCAATAATTTTAATTATTTTACTACACTCTTGTATCTGGTTATTTTTTCCTCGCTTAGTGCTATACATATAACCAGCATTTGCACATGTGTGAAGGCGACACAGAGACTAACGGAGGCTCTTCTTGCAAACACTTCGAGTACGATTTTGCACATCTATTACTAAACTTACAACCAGTCGGTAAATTAAAGAGGCTTGGAACATTTCCCGGAATTATACGCAGTCTCCTTCTCGCTTTGACACTAACCAAGCTGGGTATTGATTCCATTAAACCGATCGTATAAGGATGATAAGGCCGTTCAAAAATATCTTCAACAGGAGCGCTTTCCATAATTCTACCTGCGTACATAACGATTACGTTTTTAGCCATTTCTGCAACAACTCCCATATTATGTGTTACAAGGATAATTGATGTACCAATCTTTTTTTGCAGCTTTTGCATCAAATTGAGTATCTGTGCTTGAATAGTCACATCAAGTGCTGTAGTTGGCTCATCCGCAATCATTAGTCTTGGGTTACAAGAGAGAGCCATAGCAATCATTACTCTTTGTTGCATTCCCCCGCTCATCTGGTGTGGATAATTAAAGATACACTTATCGGGAGCACGGATTCCTACCATATGCAACATTTCAACAGTTTTATTCAGGGCACCAGCTTTAGAAAGACCTTGATGAAGGCAAATCGCTTCTGATATTTGATACCCTATTTTCATGATGGGATTCAATGAAGTCATCGGTTCCTGGAAAATCATGGATATCTTTTTACCTCTGACCTTACGCATTTCTCTTCGAGAGAGTTTAAGAATATCTACACCTTCTAAAATGATTTGCCCCGACTCGATCTTACCAGGAGGAGATTTGATGAGACGAGTAATCGACAGAGCTGTAACAGTTTTCCCACAACCTGATTCTCCTACAATTCCTAAAGTATCTCCTTGATTCAAAGAAAAATTGATTCCCGCTATAGCATTAACGACGCCAGATTCTGTATAGAAATTCGTTTTTAAATTGATGACCTTAAGAAGAAGATTGCTTTCTGAACGCTCCGAATATTTTTGAATCATATTAATTACCTCATTTTTGGATCTAAAATGTCTCGGAAACGGTCTCCAATTAAATTTAAAGCTTGCACAGTCCAAGCGATAGCGATACATGGCCAAATCACGGCCATTGGTTCCATAAGGAAATACCTCAAATTGTCCTGAAGAATTACCCCCCAACTCGCCGTAGGCGGGGAAACCCCTAAACCGATAAAGCTCAAGGCTACCTCCATAGTGATAGCATCGCTCATCCAGATGATCGCCATGACAACAATAGTAGAGCTAATGTTTGGTAACAAATGCACACGAAAAATACGAAAATCTGACATACCAATACTCTTGGCTGCAGTAATATAAACCTCTTCTTTAACAGATAATACAGCAGCTCGTGAAATTCTGACAAACCTCGGCCAGAAAGCTATTGTAATAGCCAACATAGTGTTGAGAATTCCGGTGCCTAATGTCATAGCTACTATGGCACCAAGAATAATCATTGGGAAAGACATAATAATGTCAGTAATCCATATAATCAGCTTAGAAATTTTAGCTTCATTGTAATATCCCGCTATTAGCCCAAAATACGAGCCTAAGATCATACTCGCAGTTATCGATATGATACCTATAGAAAGGGAAATCCTTCCTCCAAAAATAATGCGAGAAAATATGTCTCTGCCCCAGAAATCAGTACCACAAAAGTGGATGGCGTTCGCAGATTTGAGCCGCTGTGATAGGTTTACTTCAAGGGGATCATAAGGGGAAAACCAAGGAGCCAGAATACTGACTATTACAATTCCGAGAAACATCAATATTCCTATTACCATAGTCAAGTTTTTTCTAATTATTTTCATAATTAACACGCACTACCTTTTCCTTAATATGTTCTATTGTCAACAACCTAAACAAAAGGTTTTATTTATGTACAATTCGAGGATCTACGAGGGAATAGCTAATATCCACAAATAAATTTACTATAACAATAATGGCTGCATAAAGCATTATTAAACTCTGAACCATTTCGAAATCGCCTGTTTTAATGCTATCAACAATAAGAATGCCGACTCCCGGACGGGTAAACACTATTTCAGTAAGCACAGCACTTCCTAATAGTATATTAACAGAAATACCCAAGTAGGTGATGAGCGGTAGGAGTGAATTCATTAAAGCATGTCCAAGAATCACTAAACTCTCCGATATTCCCTTAGACCGTGCAGTTGTTATATAGTCTTTTTGCAGCACATCAAGTAACGATGCCCTCGTTAATCGGGTAATGCTTGCCAGCATCCAAATCCCAACACTAAAAGCCGGAAGGATTAGGAGTAGTATTCTACTTTTCAAATTGTCTGTTCCTACACTAAAAATTGGGAGCAAGTTCAATTTGATGGAAAAAATCCATATGAGGAAGATGCCGGATACAAATGTAGGTATTGATACTCCTACCATGGTAATAAGTCGGATTATATGATCAAAGATACTATTTGGCTTAAGTGCCGCAAGTATTCCTGATGGCACCCCCATAAAAATACCGATCAGAATACCAGCAACAAGCAATTCCAACGTATAAGGCAATACACTTAGTAGTTGAGATACTACGCTCTGTTTATTAATATAGGAACGGCCTAAATCTCCTCTTAATAACTGATTAAGAAAATGTGCATATTGTGTATGCAGTGGGAGATCCAGTTTCAGTTCCGCCCTGATACTTTGATATGATTCTGCTGTGGCATAATTTCCGAGCATATAACGCACAGGGTCAACCGGCCCAACTCGAATAATAATGAAGACCAATGTCAGCACGATAAACATTGTGACAAATGCCCTTATGATAGATCTGATAATATATGGAGACATTTTTACACCCAATTAATTTTAAACTATTCTTATTAATCAGGCGGAGATCAGTTATTGTTAAGAGCCAACAGGATAAATTTATAACTGATCTCTGCCTTCATAATATAAACACAATCATTTTCACAAACACATGATTAAATACTATTATATTTTAATGCTCCAATATCTTTGTTTCCGGGTTTATTTCATAACTCCAAAGAAAATTATTCTTAATAGTGTACCCAGGAATAAACCAAGGGTTCCGCACATATGGAGTGTATGTCTCAATACTCGGAATAGACGGGAGGTCTTCTACGATAATTTTTTGAACCTTGGCTAACGCCTTCAAACGAACTTCCTCATCAAAAGTGGTTTCAATGATATTTATCAATTCATCCACTTCAGGATTCGAATAATACATATAATTCTGGGAAGCTTTTGGGGAACCAATCATCGATTCTGAATGATACATATCACTAAGCCAACCAGTAGCAAGGGGGTACCGAGAACCCCAAATTACTATAGGATTCAAACCTTGTGTAATATTCGACACATAAACAGTATGATCCACCAGGGTCATATCAAGGTTAATTCCCACCTTTTTGAGCATGTCCTGATAGACAACCATCTTATCTAAATACCACCATCCAGTAGACATAAATAATTGAACATCAAATCCATCAGGATAACCCGCTTCGGTTAAGAGCTTTTTCGCTTTCTCTGGGTCAGGATAAATGTATTTTTCCCAACCTGCATCTATATTCCCATAGCAGTCCGTAGGCACGGGAGAATTACAATATCCTGAAATTTCCTTGCCTTGCATCTGCAGAATCGGCTCTTGTCCAATTGCGTAGGCAAAAGCCTCCCTGACCCGTTTATCATCGAAGGGTTTTACCTTAAGATTGAAGTAAAGGGCTTTCAAGTCGATAGGGCCAACACATTCTAAAATAATACCCTTACTCATCACATGTTGAAGCCATTTGTAATCATGTTGACCAACTGTTGATGCAATTTCTCCATTAAGCAAAGCCAGTTCCCGTGCACCATCACTAGCAAAGTATTTTCCAACCAATTTTTCTATAATAATTGGCTTTTCACCCCAGTATTCATCATTTCTAACAAAGATGATTTGATTTTTGGGCTTGTATTCAACGAATTTAAAAGGACCAGTTCCTACTGCTTCCTTTTGTGAAGGAGTAAACCCTCTATCAAAAGCCCCTGCCTCCTCAGTAGATTTCTTGCATACTATAAACCCGCCGTAATAATTTGCAACTTTTGTCAAGAAAAATGGTTCCGGTTTTTCAGTAGTAATTTGTACTGTATATTTGTCAAGAGCCTTAATTTCTTTGACGTTCTCATATTGTACACGATATGCAGACATGTTACTGTCTCTAACCCGGTTAATCGAATAAACAACATCTTCAGATGTGAATTCACCATATCCCCAGTGCCATTTCACCCCTTTTCGTAGATGAAAGGTCCATGTTAACTTGTCATCAGATACTTCCCAAGAAGTGGCCAAATCCGGCTGAAAATCCAACGAAGCACTCTCCCCTATGGGGTGACGAACAAGTGAGCCATAAAGATGCGGAAACATAAACACATCCTGAACTAATACCCCTGCATAGGGATCTACGGTACCCAAGTCCCCAGTTGTTAAGCCCAACACAACGACTTGTTCAGCGGCTAATCCCTTACCAGTCTCTTCACAGAAGGCACTAAATGAACATAGATACATTAATAACAAACTCAGAATTAATACGCAACCCAAAAATACTTTAATACTTCCTTTTTTCTTCATCATTAGATTTCCTCTCCTTTTAAATTTTTTTAAACTTTAAGAAAAACATTACATATTTAGTTAATTTTTTAATCACCTCCTTCATTTTATTACCAGTTTTTAAATATAATTAGAAAACCATTTAGCTCACAGAAATAACTGGCAATACATATTCGTTAGCATCTCACGTATTTCGTGAGAATACTCTAGAATCGATTCCCATCAGGTTACAATACTCCTTCAACTCTTCGACATAGTTCCCATAGACTGCGTGTAAATGATTTCCACCAAGACCAGAAATAAGATCCTTTGCGTTTACATCGAGTTTCGTGAATCCTTGTGGCCATTCGGGTGAAGTTTCCTTCATTTTCTCCTCAGATACATTTATGAATTTCCCCGGTATAATGGCCATCCAGTACTTACCATCCTTTCGTGACAATCTGGCCATAGTAATCTCGCCTTGTGCACACATGTATTGAACAGATGCACCACCAGCCTTATAGTAGAACGGAGTCTGTGGGTAGAAGGTCACCTTCCCTAAGTTTAATTTAGGGTCATTTGATCGTCCGGCAAAAAATGTTGATTGAGAACCACAGTTGGAGAAAACGAACATGTCGTTAGCTGCATCGTAGTGCCTTAAATCGTAAAACAACACTGGTCCATCCGTAATGTGTTTCATTATTTCCATGGTAAGAGCCCCATCTAAGTCTGCTTCGCAGCCGCAGGCTATTGGTGGTTTTACACCCTCCATATCGTATGGGTCGTTTAAGAAAGCTTGGCTGAGACACTGGGTGACAAAGTAATCGCTTAGCTCTGGCTGGCACTTGATGGTAACGAAATTAAAATCTCGTTCTTTAATAATATCCTTTGTAGCAAAATACGCTCGAATTTGTCTTTTTAATTTTTCTGGAGTAAGTCCTTTCCCGTCATATACAATTTTGCCAACATGATCCGTCAGCCACTTAAATGCTTTCTCAACGCGTTTCTCTTCTATAAGCTCAGCACAACGAACGATTTCGAATTGATCGACATGCTCAATGTCCACACCGAACTCTTTCTGCCATTGACAAGTGTCAGCAGTTGCTTGATACATTCCCATACTTCTCCCACCGAATAAACCACAGGTTTCTCCTCTCAACCGGTTTACAGCGGATGCTGATTTAGCAAAACTAAGCACCCGATCTAAAACGCTTTTTTCCTTAATATCTCCCCAAAGACGGCTGTGTCGAATACCTAAGCTATCCAAGCTACCACCTGCTGCCAGCATAGCTATCAATCCAGGGAAATTTGGATTCAAGTTCGAAAGTAGCAAAAACGGGCCCTGCCCAGCCTGGGCGGACAATACTGGAAGGTGGGGAAAAGACCAGATGGAAAAGTTTAGAATTGTAGCATCGACTCTGGCTGTTTTTAGTTTTGTAGCTTGTTCTCGCGCTTGCCTTGGTTCATGAATGATTGTCTCTCCTGAAACAACTTCAACTTCGCCCGTAGCTTCAAGAGCACTCACCACTTCGTCGTGAAACTTCTTGTTTACTGCAAGCAACTCCTCATGGACAGCTTTTCGACCATCAGAAAAAGTTAAAAGTCCCAGTTTGCGTTTATTACTCATCTTCGTTCCTCCAATCTATTTAGATATAAATTTCAACTCCTCTATTCTCGGAAAGCAAGCAAGTTTACCAATCGACATATCCCCAAGTTATGACACATACATTGTAATGTTTATTATTATTTTTTAGTATTCCCTCATGATGAATACCATAGGTTAATATAGATAGTCTATAATTTAACTGGCTGACCAGTCTTAATTGATTTATTCGCGGCTATAACTATTTCAATCGCTTTTTTCCCATCCTCAATGCTAACTTTTGGTTCTTTATTATTTAATATACAATTAGTAAAATATTTATCTTCTTCTAAGTAGGCATCTTTGAATAAAATCCTCCAGCTTTTATTACCTTCTTTAATTAGTTGACTCTTATTATTCCAAACCAAAACCGAATAAGCCTGTTGGGAACCTATTTGTAGCATTCCCTCTGTTCCTAAAATTTCCATCCTCGCATCATAACCATATGTTGCAGGACAACATCCATCAATTATACCTAAAACTCTATTTTTAAATCTTAAACTAACCGCAGCAGTATCATAGAAATCAGGATACTCTTTTTTATATTGGGGACATTTAAAATTATCAGCTATAGCATATACTTGTTCATAATCACTGCCAATCAACCATCTCATAGAATCAAAATCATGACTGTTAACCTCTGCTAAAAGTCCATTGCTTCTTTTTATATCACAGTACCACTTCGGTGGTAAGCCTGGTCCTCGTCCTACAGATTTTACAAGAATAGGAGTTCCTATGTCTCCTTGTTCAATAATTTTTTTAGCTTTTAAGAAATTTTGATCAAATCTCCTCATAAATCCAATTTGAAACTTCACCTGATTTTTTCTTATTGCCTTTTCCATTTGATTTGCTTCTTCTAAAGTGGAAGAAAGCGGTTTTTCGCAGAATATATGCTTCCCGGCATCAGCGGCTTTAATAACAGTTTCAGCATGAACGAAAGTCGGCGCTCCTATACAAACTGCATCAAATTCTTCACCTGTTAAAGCTTCTTCAAATTCAATAAAAAAATTGTTAGCACTTAATTCTTTTGCAGCTTCCTCAGCAACCTTTTTATTAGTATCAACAACTGCAACAATTTCTGTATTAGCTATTTCAAATTCATAGTTTCTTGCATGAACCATTCCTGCTCTACCAGCTCCGATTAAACAAAACTTAACTTTTTCCATTAGAACACATCCTTAATTATATTTCGTTATAAAGTACAACCCTAACTTTCCCTTTGTCGCCTCTAAAACGCGATTCAAAATAATCCATTGCTATATTATCCTTTGTATAAGTAATATTTTGCATTAAGTGCATTGGAGCTCCTAATTTAATCTTTAAAATTTGAGAATCATATTCTTCGGCCACAATCGGTTCCAAGGTAATTTCCGCTCTATAGGGTTTCAATTCATACTTATTAATAAGCATACGATAGAGTGACTTATTCTCTAAATCCTCATTTATTAAATCCGGACATAATTTATAAGGAATAAAATTCATTACACTTACTATAGGTTCATTCTCAATGAATCTTATCCTGTTAAGAAAAATAATCTTTTCACCTTTCTGGATATTTAACTTCTTAGCTATTGCTCCTCTCACAGTCTTAACTTCTTGTTTAATGACCTTTGTTTTTGGTGTGAAACCCTTTTCTACCATATCATCATAGAATGTAGTTAATCTTTGGATAAATCCATAATCTATCTTAGGTTTTGCTACAAAAGTCCCTTTCCCCTTTTCTCGATAAAGTAAACCTTCGCTAACCAACCCTCTTAATGCTTGTCTAATAGTAGGCCTACTAATCTGATATTTTTCAGATAATTCTTTTTCCGAAGACAGTAAATCTCCTGGTCGTAATTCTCCTGTCTCAATCCTTTCTTTCAAGATCTCTTCCAATTGGAAATATAATGGTATGGGTGAATTTTTATCTAATGTATCTACATTTATTTTTATCATTCTTAAAAGCCTCCATTTTAATCATTTTTAAATACAAATCCTGTGATATTTTTTAAACAAGCCCTAATTGTTTTCAATTTGGTCTTTAATCTCGTTATATTTACTAATAAATTCTTTTGCTTTATCTACAATAATTGCGTAATCACCCTTTTTAATCGCATCTTTTGTTAAACTGCTACCAATTCCTACGCAAATACTCCGGCCTTAAACTATTCTTGTAGATTATTTATGTTTATCCGAACTGCCTTATTTTTTTGTTTTTATATTTATAGTTCTTTACCTCTTTACATGCTTATGTTAATATGTCTTTACATTCTATATATCTGTATACGACATTCATTTAAAAAATCCTTCTTTTTTTTAAATATTTTTTTAAAATTCTTTAAAATCCTACCTATTTAAGTTATAATCCTAGCTTAAGAAGGTAGAAAAAATGAGAGGAGTAGCCATTTATAAGACTATGAAAACATTTTGGAAAAGATTTAAAAATCAGCCGATAATTTCCAGAATTATTGACTATGATTTAAAAGACGTAGTCAAGGCAATAAAAAATGCAGAAGTAGGAAAGGGATATATAACCAAGAAACCTTATCCCATAGTCTTATATCCTTTAAAAGAACAGATTGTGGAATGAATAGAGTAAGGATTGACTGGGATTACGAGATAGTGCGCAATACTACTCGAGCCGTAGTTCGAATCGCTGTTCGTTAACCTCTGTACCCCATTGTATCCCTTTGTGTTGTTCAACGAGTTCAAAACCACTCTTCTCGTAGAGGTGTTTCGCAGCATTAAGACCCTCAAAAGTCCAGAGGTATACTTGTTTGTATCCTTTGTTTCTACAAAAGTCGAGAGCTTTGTTAATGAGTTGATTACCAATACCTCTTCCACGCAAGACATCGGATATAATGAACCACCGAAGATGCGCTCCCTCTTTTTCGGCGTAAATCCCATCAATGGTAATAGAGCCTTCAACACGACCCTTAAGTGATGCGGTCCAGAAACCATCGCGCTTTTCGTCATATCTCCCGAGGAACTCTGAAAGTTCAGTAGCCACCTTCGCTTCAAAGAATACCGTAAAATCCCAATGCTCTTGGTAGAAAGTACCATGAAGTTCAGCAACTCGACCGATTGAGCCAGGGATATAGCCCCTTACTATTTCTACATTCGACATATATTACCTCCCAATTAATTCTTCCCGACTCTTATCAGTCTATAAAACCTTTTCTAAAAAACATTACTTTAATTAAATTGCTATATAAACTTACAAAGTCCTTCTTTTTTATGAAAAAATTCAAAAAATAAAAAAAGCCCTTCGGCTTAATTGCTAAAGAGCTGGTTATTGTCTTTACTCTCCAAAAAGGTCGATAATAGCCAAAACTTATCGCAGAGAGATTTAAATAGAGACAAGGCGCCCGTTCTACTAAAAGATAATTAATCATCTTTTAGCTGTGTGTATCTCAGGAAGTAAACCATCAGCTCCATATCCTCGAATATAAAAAGTTCCTGCAATTAAGGTAATCTGAATTTCACCAGGGGCATTGGCGCTTTCCGGAAACCATTCTGATGTGTTCATAGCAACTTCATTAAAGGGATTATATAAACCTGCATTTTGAGCTGTATATACCGCATCATCACGATTAATCTCTTTATCAACAAGTTCTGCCTGTATTAAACTTTGGATGGTTTCAACATTAGCTTTAACTATGACATTTTTTGCCTTTTCTTGGACTGTGACATTTTTCCCCTTTACTTGCTGGTCACCATCATAAACTCTTAACCCGATTAACGCTAATAATCCGATAATAGATAGTGCTAATAATAATCCGATTAGAGCGAAACCTTTTTTATTTTTCATTGCTTATCCTTTCAAGATTAGAGTATTTTTAAGTGAATCGAAATAATTCACATAATAGGTAAAAAAAATTAAATTTATCCTTTATATTTTCATAATACTATAAATCTTTTAAAAACCCTTCCTTTACTTAAAAAGTTCAATTAAATCAGTCCTTAAGTTTATTTGCCGATTAAAAATTCACAAAGTATTTAAGAGTGAAGTTAATGAAAGTATGGGTAATGAATGCCGGCCAGAACGATTTTCCTCGATAGGCAATATATCCGAACCATAATCCCATCGGAATACACATCAGTATTTCTATTTCGGGTTTTCCGATATGAAGAAGCACAAAGGGAACCATCTGTATGAGTATGCTTCCTTCTTTAAATCTTTCCTTAAGTCCGAACAGAAGAAACCCGCGAAGCATATATTCCCAGGCAAAAAGAAGTGGAACCATTTGAGTGAAGAAACTATAATAATCAAAAGGTTTAGTATAATACCGACCTACTGAAGAAAAAAGAGAACCGATATATAATACCGGGATAGCGGTAATAACCGTTATGGCTACGTAAAAACGCCATAACTTATAATCCCCAAGCCTGAGTCCAAAATCAAGAGGATTCTTTCTCAAAATAATTAAAATGGTGAACATCGGAAGAATTATATAATATACTGCATAGCTTACTACCAAAGATGAGCCGATTGGTCGACACCATGCAAGAACAAGGAAAAGTGTTGACATACACAGGACAACCGCTTCCTTATAATTGTTTTTAAAAAAAGAATGTATCTCGCCTAATTCTTGCTTAAAGAGATTTATCATAATACCTCCTAACTCTGGTAAGCCTGTATTAATTTACTTATACGATAAACTTTTTAAAAATCCTTCTTTTTTAATCAAAAAAGCCCTTTGGCAAAATGCCAAAGGGCTTGGAATTGTCAAGCTCCCCCTATTGGAAACACTTAGAACTTTTAAGGGAGATATTGGAATAGAAAATATTAAACTAATAAGCTAATTATTCATTATTATAGGTAATTTTCAAAAACTATAATCTATAAAATGTATGCGAATAAAAACTTCACAATTTTATTAGTAAAGAGTTAAGGGTTCTAAAATGTTAAACTTGGTGGAGGCTAGTAGACGAGTTTCGCAACTTTTGCATGAGTGATGAAACTGAAAAGGTGTATAAAAGATTAGAAGAGCTAATTGGGATCTGTTAAGACTTTAAAAAGGTATAAATTTTATTCAAGAAATCCCATCAATAAACAATAGTTTCTTCTTATGTAAATATCATATATTATTTTAGCTAATGATAAATATGAATATCTTTTAGATGATTGATTACAAATTACTTTCTGATATTTTAAAAAATCTTTCTCTATTATATATCTAGTATTTAGCCTCTACAATAATTACATAGCGTTGAGCACTATTTATGGTGAGATAATAATCACCTGCTCCTCTCATAATACTGGAATCAACATCATACCCAATAACATTTGCTACAATACTAGGAAGTTCACTGGGAGGTTTATAAACATAAATTTGAAAGTTCATATCACCATATTCACCTGGCTCGGTCTTCCATGAAATCCTCCATTCATTAGTTGGGACATGAAATGTTGCGGTATTTTTAATGCTCTTTCCCTGCCATTGTGCTATTTCATACCAAGGTGAGTTATTTTTAACCGGCTCTTTTACTTCTGTTTTCTCGGTATATTCATTTGTTACTTTTTCTTTTTCAACAGTAGGCCTTTGGCCAATCTTACTTCCAGATCCTTCAATGCAACGATTTACAGCTATTAGATAAAGCACTGGCTGCAACTCAAACTCGTGGAATATATCTAGGACATATCTGTCAAAAAGAACATTTTGAGATTTAACATCTGATTCAGTCAAACTTCCTTCTTTAGCTTCTTCTAATCTCTCTATTAGTTTTGGACAAATATCGTTGGAAAAAGGAGCTGATACTCCACCAGTTAATACTTTAACTAGACTACTATGAATATAACGAGAATCGCTAGAAAACA
>Ga0209986_10003386_pt1 | contig 13985 bp, 6 predicted proteins | sample BlataG_FD_183168 | JGI IMG/M metagenome (GOLD analysis project Ga0209986, IMG submission 183168) | Deep subsurface microbial communities from Black Sea to uncover new lineages of life (NeLLi) - Black_00105 metaG (SPAdes) (version 2) | ecosystem: Environmental > Aquatic > Marine > Oceanic >...
ATTGTTATTAAAAATAACAAAGTCAACCAGAAAATTCGAAAGATTAGGGACTACTCCAAGATATGGGTTTATTAGAAATAACGAATTAGTATTACCAGAAGATCTTTATTCTTCAAAAGAGGATATAAAGCACTTATTAAATGAATTTTTAATAATTTCAGAGGATTTTTTAATATTACTTAAAGGAAAATTTTCAAAAAATGAGACAATTAAAGTGATTATAAAAAAATTAAGCCAATGTGTAGGAGAATATAAAGCATGGATGGAGAAAAACTAAACTTAGATTTCATTCAAAATGGATATTTTAGTAAGCGTATTAATAGGTATATTGAAAGGTTATTAGATTTAAATGAAATAAATGTTTTAGGTGTGTTGCTTTTTGGGTCAGTAGCTAGAGGTGAAGAAAAGAGGAATAATGAATATACCAGTGATATTGATCTTCTTATAATAATAGAGGAGCAAGGTTTGCCTGAAAAATATATTGATCGTATCTCATTTGAAGTTGAATTAATGTTTGGCTATGATCGAGGTATTGAAGCAATATGGTGGAATTTATCTGAACTTAATACTGCTTTAAATAATAAAATGTCGATGATTTTGGATGCTATGGATGAGGGAAAAATATTATACGATCCAAATAAGATTTTAAAAAATGCTCGTGAATCTTTATTAAAAGAATTAAAATTAATTGGAGTTAAAAAAAGGAAGAATTCATGGGTTTGGCCCTTAGAGAAAATTGGGGATAAAATTATTTTTTAAAAGAGACTAATTATTTTGGATTATCTACAAATAAATGAAACTTTCAAAAAATATGTCTTTGTTAAAATTTGAAAAATTGCAAGAATTTGGATGGTATAAAGAGGAGCCAATTTTAGAATTTAAAAATAGAATAGAAAATATGGAGGTATAAAAAATGGGTAGGGTTATATCTGTAAGAATTAATGAAAGTTTGGAAGAGATTATCAAAAGATATTCGGAAATAAAAAAAGCAGAACAATCAGATCTAATTAGGGATTTAATCACTAATGGAAGTATATACTTAGCGATAAAAGGTTATGCTGAGGGCAAGTATTCAATTGGAAAAGCTGCATATCTTACAAATATTCCGTTATCAGAATTCATGGATTTAATCATAGATTTAGGAATTAAATCTAAGATAAGTAAAGAAGATTTACTTGAAGGTTATGAGAATTTAAAAAAAATTTTTTAGTCTTTTTTTCTGATTAAAAGTTAATTTGCCATTGAAAATGATGTTTTAATCCTTCAGAGACTTTTATTTTTGGTGAATAGTCTAAGATTTTTTTTGCTCTATCGATGTTAGAGTATGTGATATCGACATCACCCAGTTGTTTCTCAATAAATTGAATTTTCTTCTGTTTATTTGCGATGGCGTACATTTGATTGACTAATTCATTTACGGTTATCGGACTCGAGCAGCCGAGGTTAAACACCTCTCCAACTGCCTCTGGTTTTTCTCCTGCAGCGATTACTCCATTAATTATATCTGAGATGTACGTGAAATCTCTAAGTTGTTCTCCATCCCCAAATATGGTTATTCCTTGGTCATTAAGGATGAAATCAAAAAATTTTCGAATTGCCATATCGGGGCGTTGGCGAGCGCCATACACTGTAAAAAAGCGTAGTGAAGTGATTGGTAATCCATATAATCTATAGTAAAACTCGGCATATTTTTCGCAGCATAGTTTTGATACGGCGTAAGGTGAGATTGGGTTTTTGGGGTGATTTTCATCTACGGGGGTATATTCTGGATTCCCATAAACGGAGGATGAGGAGGCATTTACAATTTGTTTTATGTTTTTATTTAAGCAGAATTCAAATAATTTAACAGTTGATTTGATATTATTGTCCATTACTTCTATTGGGTGTTTAATTGAATAGCGTACACCGGCTTGAGCCGCTATATGGAATATTATATCAATGTCATGGTCAATTTCTTGTAGAGTAGAATCATCTCTGAGGTCTTTCTTAATTAAAATGAAGTCTTTTCTATTCTCATATTTTTTTGTTAAATCGAGCAAATTTTTTTCTTTCCCGGTGTAATATTCATTGAAGTTATCGATTAGTATTAAGAAATTTCCGTTTCCGATTAATCTTTCCGATAGGTGAGAGCCTATAAAACCGGAGGCTCCAGTTATCAGGATATTTTTATTTTTTATCATCGATTCATCGTTAAAATTGTTACCACTATTAAATTTATAAACGGTGTGATTAGTTTTTTACTATAAAAAATAATATTCAAGATTTAAAATATTAATATTATCGGAGTTATTTATTCTTAAACTAAGATAATATTATTTTCCAAATTATTTCATAAATCAAGGTATTTTTAAATGTTTGAGAAACCTTTACCCCAACAGTTAGCAGAGGAAGCAGTTCGGCATTTAGATTTAGCTGAAAAATATGAGTCTCAGCAAAATTGGGCAAAAGCTATTGAAGAATATTCGAAGGCTGTTGAATTATTAAAACTAAGTGGATTACTATCGCTTCATGTTGATGATATAAATGAGCGAATTGTACGTTTAACTCAAGTGGCTCAACAAGAAAAGGCTTTGCAGCGAAAGAAAGTCGAAATTGAGCTTTCTGGTTTAAGAGATGAAGCATTCCACTTTTTGGATAAGGCAAAGTCTTTAGAAGTCGATGGTCGTTATCAAGAAGCCATATCTTGTTATTCTTCAGCTATAAAGTTATTGGAACAGGCTAAATGGGATGAGAGTTTATTAGGACAAATCAAGTTAAAACTTGAAAAATTAGTTGATATCTTCAAACAGCAACAAATTATAGCCCATCAAAGAGCATTACGGGCTGAACAGGCACCCATCAAGGGTGAAAAGTTTTTTGGAGCTCCAGAAACCACAATTATTCCTGCAGGACTTGATAAACTGAGTAAATTACGAATGGAATTTGAGACTCAAAAACGAAGGGAAGAGGAAATACAAAATCGTGCTTTTGAATCGATTGATATGGGTAAAAAACTTTTAGAGGAAAAGAATTTTGATGTAGCAAAATCAAAATATCTCGAAGCTTTAGATCTATTGAGATCTATTGGATGGACTGACGAGAATTTATCTTATCTCTATAGCGATATTGATTCGGTTGAAAGGCAGAAGGTAGCATTTGAAAAAGCAGAAAGTCAGAAAGTTGAGCAAGCTGCTAGAGCTACACCCCAAACCGTTACTTCGGAAACAACTCCTCAGAAAGAAATAGTTCCAGAAACTATGGACGTACAATCAAAAGCAATAATGAAATATGAAGCGAAAATAAGACGTGAGGATGAGGTTCAAAAGAAAGCATTTGATTTGATGGATGAGGGTGAACGTTTAATAAAGGTCAAGGAATTTGATGAAGCCATGGAAAAATATGGTATGGCTGGTCAGCTCTTAGAATCTATCGGGTGGGCTAATCAATTAGTTCATATTAATAAAATCATTGATAAGATAAATAATGATAGAGTAAATTATAAGAAGTTGCAAGCACAGCAAATTAAAGCAAAAGAAGCAGCGGTTACTGCACCAATCCCTGAAATCTCAGGAAAAAAAAAGGCAGATATTAAAGTTAAAAAGCAGAAAATAGTAGAGTTTGAAGAACGAAAAAAGCATGAAGAGAATATTCAAAAAGAAGCTTTTAAGATGATTGATATTGCAAAACAATTTGAGCGAGAGAAGCGATATGATGGAGCAATCGAGAATTTTACTGGAGCAATTGATTTATTACAATCAATAGGGTGGACTGATTATGTTAAGCCAATATACAAGTTCATCTCGGATATTAGAAGGAGACAAGAAAATGAACATAAATTTCTCGAGGAGAAAAAAGCTCGAGAGAGAGAGTATTTAAAATTCCAAGAAATTATAAAAAAGCATGAAAAGATTCAAACAGAACAGGAAGTAGAAGGAATTTCCCTAAAACAGAAAGAGCTTGAAAAGATACGGGAAATAGATCATGCAAAAGAGAAAAAAGCTTTTAATGTAATAAATGAAGCCGATGAATTGGTAAGAAAAGGCAATTATGAAAAGGCAATTAAAAATTATAAAAAGGCACATGATATTTTTAGAGAGATAGGTTGGGCTGATCAAATTGCGACAATTGAAACTACAATAAACACGGTTCAATATAGATATAATGAATTTTTAAAAAATGAGGAGAAAGCCACGGAATTAAAAATTAAGCATGCTAAGGAAGATGAAGAATTTCGAGAAACAATTACCGAACAGATTAGAAAAGAGAGGGAAAAGTTAGAGAAGAAAAAGATCGAAATAAGAGAATATGAAACAGAGATTGAATATCGGAAGAAAAGAAAGATTGAAGCTTTTAAAATTTTAGATGAGGCAGAAGAATACACATTACGCGGGGATTTTGATATTGCCATAGAAAAATATTATATGGCATTAATGATTTTTGCAGAAATTCAATGGACTGATGAATTATCACTCATTCAAGGTGCTATTCGGGATCTTGAAAACAGAAAGAAAGAAATGAGATTTCTAAAACTAAAAGAAAGAGAAGACGCTTTAAAAAGAGAAAAGGAGACGAAAGAGTTTCAGGATAAAATTTCTGAACAATTAAGAGAGGAACGTGAGAAGTTAAGAGAAAAAGAGATTACAGTTAGAGAATATGAAAAAGAAGTGAAATATCGCGAAAAACAAAAGGAGAAAGCATTTAAGATCTTAGATGAAGCTCAAAAATTGACAATCAGTGGAGATTTTGATGATATTATAGAAAAATATGAAGTAGCTTCGATTATTTTTGCAGATATTCAATGGGATGATGAGTTAGCACTTATTCAGAATGCGATTCGAGAACTTGAGAATAAAAAAAAGGAAAGAGAATTATGGGAACAGAAGACTCGAGAGGTATTATTGAAACGTGAGCAAGAAACCCAAGAATTTCAGGATATGATTACTGAAGAATTAAGGACGGAGCGTGAAAAGTTAAGAGAGGGTCAAATTAGACTAAGAGAATACGAAGATGAAGTAAAATATCGTGAAAATCGAAAAAATGAGGCTTTTGATATTTTAGATGCAGCAAAGATGTTAATAATGAGGGGGAATTTAGATGCTACGATTGAAAAATATCATGAGGCATCGATTATTTTTGCTGAAATTCGGTGGACAGAAGAGTTGGCACTTATTCAAGGTGCAATACGCAAACTTGAGCAACAAAAGAAAGAGAAAGAACTGTGGGAACAAATAGTAAGAGAGGGATCTATCAAAAGGGAACAAGAAGCAAGAGAATTTCAGCATGAAATTGCTTTAATCAAGAGTCAGCAAGAAGAGAAAGTAAAATTTGCGCAATATATTCAGGAACAGAAAAAAATCTTATCAGAGCAGAAATTAAAGAAACAAGAAGAAGCATTGAAAATGCTTGAGAGTTCAGATGAGCATATAAGGGAAGGAAATTTAGATGAGGCTATTAGAATTCACAAATCGGCAATAGAAATTTTTAATCAAATTGGCTGGAAAGGCCCTTATCTTAGGGTAATCCAAGATACACTAGAAAATTTAAATAGACGTAAGATTGAAATCGCACAAGAGCTACAGCGACAGAAGGAATTAGCGGTTAAACATGAAGGTGAAGAAAGAGAATTTCAAGCAAGAATTACTCATAATATTGAGTTAGAAAAGAAAAAAATGTTTGTTAAAAAAATCGCGACTCAGACTAAAGAACGATTACTTGCTTATCGAGAAAAAAAGCGTACTGAAGCATTTGATGTAATGAATAAGGCGGAGATTTTAACAAAACGTGGAAATTTTGATGAAGCTTTAGATCTTTATCGTCAAGCTGATATTATTTTAAGTGAAATTCAATTTCCCTCTCATGCTGTTAAAGAAATGATACAGAAAATTAAATTGAAACAAAAGGAACAAAAGGAGTTATTACAGAAAGAAAGAAAGCTTCAAATTCATAGGCAATTAGAGGAGGTAACATTTCAAAAAGAGATTACTCGTCAGTTAGCACTTGAGAGAAAGAAGATGATGGTGAAGAAGATAGCAATCGAAACACTCGAGAAGATAGAAGTATATCGTGAGCAAAAACGAGAGGAAGCATTTAAGATATTGGATGAGGCGGAGGATTTAACTAAAATCGGGAATTTTGAGCTGGCAATTAATGCATATCGAAATGCCGTGCTTCTTTTAAGTAAAATACAATATCCTGTTGATTCGATTCATGAATTGATTAGAAAGGTTCGGTTAAAAAAGGTTGAACAAGAGGAACTTAAACGAAGAGAAATTGAACTGGCAGCCCAAAGGGAGAGAGAATCAAGAGAATTTCGGGACAAAATCGCTTGGGAATTAAGAAGAGAGAGTGAGAGATTAAGAAGAAGGACAATTGCACTCATAGAATATGAAGCTGAAGTAGAATATCGAGAAGATAGAAAAAAGGAAGCTTTTGATGTGTTAGATTCAGCAAAGTTATTAACACTTAGAGGAGATTTTGATGCATCTGTTGAGAAATATCGGGAAGCTTCCATAATATTAGCGGAAATTCAATGGACAGAAGAATTAACACTAATTCAAAATACAATTCGTCAACTGGAAAATAGGAAGAAAGAACGAGAACTTTGGGAACAACAGTCTCGAGAAGAAGCAATTAAACGAGAGCTTAAAGAGAGAGAATTTCAAGAAAATATTGCTGAAATTTCAAGAAAAGAGCGTGAAAAATTAAGAGAAAAAGAGATTGCATTTAGGGAATATGAACAAGAAAAAGAATATCGAGAAAAAAGGAGGGATGAGGCATTTAAGATTTTGGATAAAGCAGAAAAATCGACTATTGCTGGAGATTTTGATACATCTATAGAAAAATATCATAAAGCATCGATTATTTTCGCTGAAATACAATGGACAGAGGAATTAGCACTTATTCAGAACGCAGTTCGCGATCTTGAGTATAAAAAGAAAGAACGGATGTTTTGGCAACAAAAAGCTCGAGAAGATGCAATTTGGAGGGAATTAGAAGCAAAAAAATTTCAAATAGAGATTACTGAGGCATTAAAAAAGGAACGGGAAAGATTAAAGGAAAAAGAGATTGCAATCAGAGATTATGAAGAAGAAGTAAAATATCGGGAGATGAGAAAAGAGGAAGCATTTCATATTTTAGATTCAGCACAAATTTTAACAATGAGGGGAAATTTCGATGGAGCTATTGAGAAATATCATGAAGCCTCAATAATTTTAGCAGAAATTCAATGGACAGAAGAATTAGAACATATTCAAAATGCAATTAGTGAGCTTAATAAGAAAAAGAAAGAAAGAGAGCTTTGGCAACTAAAATTAAGAGAGGCAGCACTTAAACAAGAGCATGAAACAAGAGAATTTCAGCATAAAATTTCAATAATGAAAAAGAGTGAAGAAGATAAAGTAAAAATGGCGCAATTTTTACAAAAACAGCAAAAGGTTTTATCAGAACAACAACTAAAAAAGCAAAATGAAGCGTGGAAGATGCTTGAAGTTGCAGATACTCATATAAAAAGAGGTCAATTAGATGTTGCTATTGAAATTTATAAGTCAGCAGTAGAAATCTTTAATAAGATAGGTTGGAAGGGTCCTTATCTTAAAGTAATCCAAGATACATTTGAGAATTTAACTAAACGTAAACTTGAAATCGAACAATTAAAACAACATCAAATTCAATTAGCAGCTAAACGTGAAGAAGAGGAGGGAGAATTTCAAGCCAAAATCGCTCGAAGTATAGAGTCTGAGAAGAAAAAGATGCTGACAAAAGAAATATCTATTCAAACTCAAGAAGAAATAATTATTCATCGAGAGAAAAGACGTAATGAAGCATTTGATATTATGGATAAAGCAGAGGAATTAACTAAAGCTGGAAAATTTGATGAATCATTAACGCTTTATCGCCAAGCTGATATAATATTAAGTGAAATTCAATTCCCATCATATGCGGTAAGAGAAATGATACAGAAAATCAAAATGAAGCAAAAGAAACAAGAGGAATTACATCAAAAAGAGAGAGAACTTCAAATAAAAAGACAATTAGAAGAAGAGGCATTTCAAAGAGAAATTGCTCGTCAGCTAGCACTTGAGAGAGAGAAGATGATAGTGAAGGAAATTGAGATTGAAACTCAAGAAAATATCAGGGCATACCGAGAAAAACGCCGAGATGAAGTATTTAAAATATTAGATGAAGCGGAACTCTTAACAAAAAGAGGAAACTTAGATTTAGCTATTGAAACTTATCGCAAAGCAGCTCTTTATCTAACTGAAATTCAATATCCAGTTGATGCAATTTATGAAATGATTAGAAAACTTCGCATTAGAAAAATAGAAGAAGATCAAATGAGACAGAGAGAAATTGAAGCAGCTACTCAGAGAGAGCTCGAATATAGACGTTTTCAGGAAGAGATTACTCTAGAATTGAAAAGAGAAGAGGAAAGACTCAAAGAAAAAGAAATTATACTTAGAGAATATGAAAAAGAAAAGGAATATCGTGAAACAAGAAAGAATGAAGCATTCAATATTTTAGATATAGCAAAACAGTTTACAATTAAGGGAAATTTTGATCCCGCTATAGAAAAATATCACGAGGCTTCAATAATTTTGGCTGAAATTCAATGGACTGAGGAATTAAGAAATATTCAAAATGCTATTCGGGAACTTGAAAGGAGAAAGAAGGAAAGAGAACTTTTGGAGCAAAAAGATAGAGAAGAAGCGCTTAGGAGGGAACAAGAAACGAGAGAATTTCAATACAATATTTCTCAAATGAAGGCAATGAACGCAGAAAAAATAAAAATGGCACAATATATTCAAGAACAACAAAAGGTTTTATCAGAAGCAAATTATTTAAGGCAAAATGAAACGCTAAAAATGCTTGAAGTTGCAGATACATATATAAAAAGAGATAAATTAGATGATGCTATTGAAATACACATATCTGCTATGGGAATTCTTAATGAAATAGGATGGAAAGGCCCATATTTAAAAGTAATTCAAGACACACTAGATAATTTAAATAAGCGCAAACTCGAGATTGAACAAATCAAACAACAGCAAATTGAGTTAGCGGTTAAACGTGGTGCAGAGGAGAGAGACTTTCAGGCTAAAATCGCACGAAGTATAGAGAATGAAAAACAGAAAATGTTAGCAAAAAAAATTGCTATTCAGACTCAGGAAGAATTACTTGCTCATCGTGAAAATAGGCGTAAGGAAGGATTTGACATTATAGATAAAGCAAAAGAAAAGACAAAAGAAGAAAATTTTGAGGAAGCATTAAAACTATACCGTCAAGCCGATATAATTTTAAGTGAAATTCAATTCCCATCAAAGGTTGTAAAAGAAATGATTCAAAAAGTAAAATTGAAACAAAGGGAACAAGAAGAATTACGTCAAAGAAAAAGAGAGATTCAAATTCAGAAACAATTAGAAGAAGAAGGATTTCAAAGGGAAATTGCTTATCATATAAAGCTTGAGAAAGAAAAAATGAGGTCAAAAAAGATTGCGCTTGAAGCACAAGAAAAAATTAAAGATTATCGCGAACAAAGAAACGAAGAAGCATTTACAGTACTAGAAGAGGCAGAACAATTAACCAACTCCGGAAAATATGAATTAGCGATTAGTGCTTATAGAAATGCCACGTTAATTCTTAGCGAGATTCAATATCCTATCGATTCAATTAATGAGATGATTAAAAAAGTTCAGAATAAAAAATTAGAGCAAGAACAGCTTAAACATATAGAAATGGAAGCAGCGCTCCAAAGAGAACAAGAAGAAAAGTACCTTGAAGGGGAAATTGCCCAAAAAGTACAATTGGAACAAGAAAGAATGATGGAGAAGTTAAAAGCTATTGTATCACGTGAAAAATTACAAACTCGTTTTGAACAACGAAGAAACGAAGCATTCAAGGTACTAGAAGAAGCAGAACAATTTATTAAGACTGGTAACTTTGATGAAGCAATTGAAACATACCGAAAAGCTTCATTAATTCTGAGTGAAATTCAATATCCCTTAGAGTCAATCAATGAGATGATCAGAAAAGTACAAACAAGAAAGTTAGAACAAGAACAAATTATACAACAAGAAAAGGAAGCCCAACTCCAGAGAGAAAGGGAGGAAGCCGAGCTTAGAATAATTATTGAAGATCGTCAACGTCAAGAAGAGGAAATGAAAAGAGCAAAATATTTGGCTCTAAAACAAAGAGAAGAATTAATTAAAAAAGTAGAAAGTCGTAGAGAAGTTGCATTTTCCTTATTGGAGAATGCTGATAAATCTTTAAAGGAATTCCCTCCTGATTTTGATAAATCAATTGAGTTATATTCAGAAGCAAGAAATGTTCTTTTAGAGATAAATTGGGAGCCAGAAATTGCGAATTTAGACGCTTTAATCAGAAATTTAAGAGAAGAAAAACAAAAATTTATCACTCAACAAAAACAAGAAGAAGAGACTCGAATTCGTGCTGCTGAAGAATATGAGAAATTTAAGCAGGAAATTCTAAGAAAAAAGCTAGAAGTTCAAAGGGTTCAAGAAGAACAACGGATAAAGCTTGAAGCATTTAAATTTGAACAAGAACAACGAGAAAAACTTCAACAAGAGGGTTTTAATCTTCTTGATGATGCAAAAAAATCAGTTTTAATGCATCAGTTTAATTTTGCTTACGAACAATTTGATCAGGCTGTTGAAAAATTTAAAAGTATTGGCTGGTTTGAACAGATAAAATATATTGAAAAGGAAATTGAGACTACTAAGAAATTAGAGGAAAATGCAATAAAAGTACAGGAAGAAGTTAAAAGAGCTCAAGAGGCACTCTTAAAACAAAAAGAATTGGAAGAACATCGTCGAATAGAAGAAGAAACAATGAAAATACAATCAGTTAAGGAAATTTCAGCAATTTCAGATGACATTATCAAATCATTAAGACAACAACGATTAGAACAAGAAAGTATTCAAGTTGTTACTAAAGAACAAATAAAATCAGATGCTGCAAGTTTTGCAAAAGAGTTAACGAAAATGATTAAAATTAAACAAAATTTGGTAGAAGAAATTGCAAAAGCGCAAGACCACGAGAAACAAAAAGCAATAGAGAAAGAAAAACAAAAAACCAAGGAAGAACTAAAAGAGCTACATAAATGGATAAAAGATGCTGCCAAAAAATCAAAGAAAAAATAATTCTTAATTTCTAATTTAAACTGTTTAAATATTTTTTATTTCAATAACGTATTTTTTAAGATCTCGGTGTATATAAATTATTCCAACTATCATTAGAGCCGAAATTGCTACTATAATTAATAATCTATAATCAAATATTATTGATAATATAAAATTCCCTGAGCCACTGCCAAATATCAATTTTACAACTAAGAAATACTCATGATTGTTTGGTATAAATATTCCACATCTTCTATAGAAATCGAATTGGTTAATGGTTGAAGCAGTTATTATAGGTTCTCCATAATAATTAGGTGTTGTATCAAAAATATAAAGCTCTGCTTCTGCATCATTTAATAGGGCTAAATCAAAAAAATAATGCATCCCACCTTGTAGGTTGATTTTTCTGCACCACACTTTTTTTTGATTATAATTATCTCCTAAGGAAAAACAAACACTATTATTATTTTCAAAATTTATATATTGGTCCAATGCATCTAGAGCAGCATAACCTTGAATCATTCCCCATCCTTGATAATTATCTTTGATAGCTCTTGGATAAATAGTTTTTATGGAAGTTAAAGAAATAATGCTTTTTACTTCAAGGGGTGTTAAAGAAGGATCTTTTTCAAGCATTAATGATACTAATCCACTAACCATAGGAGTTGCTGCAGATGTTCCTGAAGCGTATATATAAGTATGATTACTTCCAAAATCATCCTTTTTAGCTCCATATATACCAACAGCGGGTGCGCATAAATCTGGTTTAATAATTTCTTCACTAGAAGGGCCTTTACTACTTTTTGAATACATCATACCGTTGCTTTTCACACCACCTACACCAATAACCGATTTTGCATCAGCTGGAGAAGTAATTGTGCGAAAACCTGTTCCCTCTTCTCCATCATTTCCTACGGCTGCTACCACAACAATTCCTGCTTCAATCAGAGATTCTGTGATTGAATTTAAGAGTTTGATTGAATTACTATCTGATGAAGCCTCTAATCCAAAACTGAAACTTATTATTTTAATATTATATTTATTCTTATTTTCAAGAATCCAATCAATCCCATTTTCAATCGCGTTTATGGATGATATTAATTCATCACCCTCTTCAGACAATTTAAATACTTTTACACCTGCTAACTTTGCCCCAGGGGCTATCCCAAGATATTTTGATGAATTCCCTACTGCAATTGATGAGACATATGTTCCGTGCCATTGAATATCTTCCGGGTTTTTTTCTTTTTGTTCAAAAGCATCATAAAACGCGATAATTTTATCTTTCCAAGAGTTGTTTCCATTATTTGTGAAAACATCATGATATGGATAAATTCCCGTGTCAAATATTGCAATAGTTGAATTTTTTCCGCTTAAATCTTCATCGTAATAAGATTTATTTAAGCTAATTAAATCACTCACTTGAAATTGAGAAACAGCAGCTGTCTTAATGGGTGCTTGATTTGTTTGAAGATTTAAATTATAATTTGGATTTAATGAAAAAGTTATTTGATTTAAATGATTCATTAAAAAAAGATAGGGAGAATTAAGCCAGATTACTATTAACCAGAAGAAAATCCATTTTTTATTTAAAAATTGTTTGCACCCATTTAAATTGCAAAACATGAATTGCATTTATCCTTAAAAATTGATTGATTTATTGAATAAAAATAAAAGTTAATAATTATATGAATTACGTAATTTTATTTTTAATCTAATAAGTTGTAGGTATTATGGAACCGATGGAAAAAAGGGAGTTTTCCTTAGAAGAAAGAAAGATGTATGCTCGTCAGCAGCTCGTTGAAGGCTGGGATCAAGAGACTATAAAGAATAGTTGTGCTTTAATTATTGGAGTTGGAGCACTCGGGTGTGAGATTGCTAAGGATTTAGCTTTAATGGGTATAGGGAAATTAATTTTAGTTGATATGGATAAAATTGAAACCTCAAATCTCTCAAGACAAATGTTGTTTCATGCAGGAGATGAGGGTAGAACAAAAGTTGCGGTTGCTGCAGAGCGTTTAAAACTGATGGCTCCGTTTCTCGAAGTTGAATATTATTTTGATAAATTACAAAATCTTCCTATGGATATTTATCAGAGATCAGATGTAATAATTGCAGCATTAGATAATGTTAGGGCAAGAATGGATTTAAACAAGATTGCTTTAAGATTAAAAAAACCAATGGTCGAAGCCGGCACCGTAGGATTTGAGGGTCATGTTCAAAACATTATTCCAAAAGGCTCAAATATAAAATTCCGAGAGAGAGAAAAAGTTATAGATGAAATAACGCAAGAGAAATTATGGAATTTATCTGAAAAAGAATATACTGAATATTTTGCTGCTCAAGAAAGTATAGAAAAGCTTGAGGAGCGAATAACTCTATTAAAATCTCAATTTATCGAGCCGGTTGTTGAAAAAGTACGCCAACAAGTTGAAAATGAGTTTGATGAAAAATATTCTGAAGATTATCTTGATCAAACAGCTTGTTATCGGTGTCTAGTTCCTATTCCACCACCAGATGATAAATTAATTGCAGCATGCACGTTAAAAGGTATTCCGAGAAATAGAAATCATTGTGTTTTAAAAGCAGAGTTAAATTTTGAAAAGAAATATGGACGGATGCCAGATTTGGATAATGATGAGGATATATACAAATTAATGGAATTAGCTCAAGAAGAATTAGAATTATTACAAGAACGAGTTTTTAAAGAAAACGTCTCTGATGAGCAATTTTCAACATTATCTGAAGAAGAAATACAAAAGTGGAAAATCAACATTCGAGATACTTTCGGTCCAAATTATGTATTTGAAGATATGGAAAATATTTTAGGAAATAAAATCGCTGCGGTTCAGACTGTTAGTTCAATTATCG
>Ga0209986_10003387_pt1 | contig 13985 bp, 13 predicted proteins | sample BlataG_FD_183168 | JGI IMG/M metagenome (GOLD analysis project Ga0209986, IMG submission 183168) | Deep subsurface microbial communities from Black Sea to uncover new lineages of life (NeLLi) - Black_00105 metaG (SPAdes) (version 2) | ecosystem: Environmental > Aquatic > Marine > Oceanic >...
ACGGGCCTCGCCTTTAATGAAGCCTGTTCTACACTTGACAAACGGCTTAGGCTCGGCCCTCCGCTCTGGGCGATTAATAGGTTTGGGGAAAAGGTTAATGTGAATTAGACTCGGAAAAGACACATCGTCTACATGCTGGAATGCATCGACGGGTCATTTTACACTGGTATGACAACCTCGCTGGAAGAACGTCTAGACGAGCATGAGGCTGTACTTCCCTCGACGGAGCCGAAGGATCTCGTTTTCCGAATTGATGTACCTCCTTCTCCATAACAACGATATTCTCACCCTTCGGGTACGATGTCGCGCCTGGAGCTTGTCCTGAGCGTAGTCGAAGGAGCGCTCAGAATGACATGTTAAGAATGGGTCTGCTAATATTGGAAATATGGTAACTACTCACCCTCCCGCAGGTTTAGATGTTGTTTTGACATAGAATCGCGTCTCGACCGGATATTCAAACCAATAAATGCTCTCAGTCATAACCTATGGGGTAACTACTCAGTCTGTCATTGCGAGGAACGAAGTGACGAAGCAATCTTCACCGTTGATTACATGTTGAAGGCAGGAGATTGCTTCGCTCCGCTCGCAATGACAAATGTAACATTATCTAGTTATTTTAAGGTTCAAACAGCGAAGTATTATCATGGTGCGGCCTGTAAAATGGTGTAGACACTATAGAGTCAATTCACCGTTCACTCGGCGAGATGACGGGAAGGTCACCCGGCACCTTTGGCCGACGGTACGCCGGCCGTTTCGCACCTAACGGGGTTCGACACAGAATGAATAGCCTCCTCCTAGAGAATTAGCATCGCGTCGCCGAAGGAGTAAAAACGATAGCCTTCATCTTTGGCGATCTGGTATGCATTAAGCACCCGCTTGCGCCCGGCGAAAGCTGAAACCATCATCAACAACGTCGAGCGCGGGAGATGGAAGTTGGTGAGCATAGCATCGACGACGCGGAACTGAAAACCGGGCAAGATGTACAGATCAGTTGGTCCTTCGAAAGCGGTCACCGTTTGGCTGGAAACATCGCTCACTACGGCGGTCTCAAGGGTGCGCACGGTGGTTGTGCCCACGGCCACGATACGACCTCCAGCGGCTCGGACAGTGTTGATCGCCTCCGCCGCCGCGGGGGTGACTTGGCACCACTCGCGGTGAATGGGATGCTCTTGGGGGTCGTCCTCAGTGACCGGGGCGAAGGTATCCAGGCCGACATGCAGCGTGATCTTGATCACCTCCACGCCATAGGCCTCGATTTGAGCTAACAACTGAGGGGTGAAGTGCAGACCGGCGGTCGGCGCGGCGGACGATCCTGGTTGGCGGGCGAAGACGGTCTGGTATTCGTCAGGTCGTTGGAGTGGGGCGTGGATGTAGGGGGGGAGCGGCATCTCGCCGATGCGCTCGAGGGCGGGTGAGATAGGCTTGCTGAATCTCACCACCCGTCTCGACCCACCCAAGTCCTCGAGTATCTCTCCCTCCATCCCCTCACTGAGGGATAGCTTACATCCGGGTCGTAGTCCCTTCCCTCCAACGAGCGTCTCCCAGGTCTGCGGGGCTAGACGCTTGAGGAGCAGCAACTCGGCGCGACCGCCGGTGGGGATCTTACGCGCTGGTAAACGGGCGGGGATCACCCGTGTCTGGTTGAGCACCAGAGCATCGCCGGCGGATAAGAACCGGATCAGGTCGCGAAAGCGGTGATGGCTAAGACCCCCACTTCCACGGTCAAGTACAAGCAGGCGTGAGGAGTCACGCGGATCAGCGGGTCGCTGGGCGATCATTTCTGGTGGTAGGTGGTAGTCGAAGTCCGAAGCGCGCACAGGTTACTTGGATAGACGGGCAATGAGGTTCAGGATTAGGGTCAGCAGTACGCTGAGCAGGATCGAACTTGCCACAGGGATGAAGCAGGTGAAGCTGCCGGATTGGAAGCGGAAGTCTCCTGGCAGGCGACCTAGCGGCAAACCCAGCCGGCCAAAAACCGATAGCAATCCACCAATGCCGGCGAGGATGAGCCCGGCCAGGACCAACCAACGAGCCAAAGTAGTTAGATCAGGCATGGTCTTAAGATAATTACATCTCAGGCAGGCGTTGTTGGGGCGTAGTTGGTGGTTCCAGGCCGAGGTGCTGGTAAGCACCTGGGGTCGCCACCCGGCCCTGAGGGGTGCGATCGATGAAACCTAGTTGTAGCAGGTACGGCTCGATTACATCCATGATAGTATCAGGTTCTTCGCTAATTGAGGCGGCGATTGTCTGCAAGCCCACTGGTCCTCCCTGGAATTTTACAATGATGGTAGTCAGGACGCTGCGGTCTGCGTTATCTAATCCAAGGTCGTCGATTTCCAACAACGTTAAAGCTTCCTTCGCTACGGACCGGGTTATGCAGCCGTCGGCGCGCACCTGTGCATAATCTCGCACCCTACGGAGCAAACGCAGAGCGACGCGCGGGGTGCCACGTGCCCGACAGGCGATCTCTGATGTACCGTGATCATCGATTTCCACCTGAAGCACGATCGCGCCGCGGGTGACGATGGCCTCCATGGCGGGTGGGTCATAGAAGCCCAAGCGGTGGATGGCGCCAAAGCGTGATCGCAGCGGAGCGGTGAGGAGCGCCAGACGAGTGGTAGCCCCAACGACGGTGAAGTGAGGTAATTTAAGCCGTATCGAGCGTGCGCTGGGGCCTTTGCCGATGGTGATGTCCAGAGCGTAGTCCTCCATCGCTGGATAGAGAATTTCTTCCACGACCCGTCCCAGGCGATGGATCTCATCAATAAATAAGATATCGATGGATTGGAGGTTGGTCAGGATAGCCGCCAAGTCGCCGGCGCGTTCGATAGCCGGACCGGAAGTTACTTTGATTTTAACCCCCATTTCGTTAGCCAGGATGTGGGCAAATGTAGTTTTACCAAGACCGGGTGGGCCGTAGAATAGGACGTGATCGAGGGCTTCACCGCGAGCTTTAGCAGCCTGGATGAGTATTGCCAGGTTCTCCTTCACCCGATCTTGGCCAATCATCTCGGCCAAAAGGCGTGGGCGAAGGCTAAGCTCGCTTAGGTCTTCCTCGCGGCGGTTAGGTGATGTGAGGCGTTCTTTAGCTTCAACCACGGTGTGGATTATACCGGAAGCTGGTTAGCAGGGAAACTTTGCCGCGCAGGCTGAGTAGTCACAATGAGTTAATCAGTAAGTTATGATCGGTGGTTGTGTTTTAGCCTGCTTTACCCAACTCTCTACCGCGCGTCGAGAGGGGAGGCGACGCACCAATCGTTTCTTGGTGTTAGTCTCGACCAGAGCCCGGTATAGGTTGTCGGGTCGACGATTGCGAAGCTCTTTTACCGTATCAACGCCGGCTTCCTCGAGTAGGTCGCTGTATTCGGCAGCTATTCCCTTAATACGCGTCAGGTCGGCTAGATTAACCCATTCCAGGATCAACGTCTCTGAGATGCTGGTCAGATTTGCCAAATCTTTCCTACCCTGTCGATGTGCGGCGACCTTCAGCAAACGCTCTGTGGTCCTGATGCCCACACGCTTCAGCCTGCTAGCGTATGTCGGGCCGATTCCTTCAATATCGATGATGCGTGCCATTCGTTTCTCTCCAGGAGGCTTTGGACGGATTTTCATTGTAAGCTAAGTATGTACCCAGGTCAATTTACAGCAGGTTGATGTCTGAACTTATGTACCAAGGTCAGTTTGACAAGGTTGACGACGTTGTAATCCTTCACTATACTGGCTTGTGTGAGGCTCAACGCCAGTATTGGAGCCAGCTGAAGCGAAGTTTGCGGCTGGTTTCAACACGAGGTAGGGGGGGAGGCCCTCGGTCTACGGGCAGTCTAATCGATCACAGATCTTTCGGCGGGTCTTTTCATTACCTAACCTGTTTGGTGACAGCCTGTAACCGAGGAGGGCGTGCACTGTGATTGGTCTGGGGCTACGTCAATTACAAGATGCGTTGAATCGTAAGGCAGATGATGTTCAGCGGGAGTTCATCGCGCTTAGTGAACGCATAGATGAAGTTGGAAAAGAAATACTCGAGTCGCGCGATGAGGAGCGCAAGCGCTTGAGAGAAAAGCAGGCTGCCCTGCGTTCAGAGCATCAAGGACTTGCTGAAGAGACCAACCTCTGGCGGGAACGAGCGCGTGCTGTGATGCAAAAGTCCGGCCGAGAGGGGCTTCGGGATTACTTGAATGAACTGCTGGAATTAGGTGAAGAGATGGTGAAACCGGCGATCGAGCACATGTTTTACATTCTCGACGCTTCAGAAGAGGAAATCGCCCGTCTTCAGGAATCGTTCGAACCCCAAAAACTAACCCCCGCCGGTCGGCTGATCGAGCGCTCTCGGACCGAGTATGACTTGCGTGGCAGCGATCCGATCGTCCGACACCGAGAAGCAGTCAGGTTTGCCAATCGCCCTGGAATCGCTCAGGATGATGAAGCTCTGGCGGAGATCGAAGCGGCAATGGATGATCCGGATCCGCTCGTGCGCGAGCTGGCTATCCTAACCACTATCCAACTCCACCGTTTTCGGGCGCTCCGGGTTGCAGATCTAGATTTAGTGCATGAGTCAGTTCAGTACCTTGCCCGGATCAACCACCTGGCGGTGATCCCCGTCCTGGTTGAGATACTTGAAACCCCCCGGACTGGGTTCACCTCGGGTGAGGAGGGAGCCGTCGAAAGTGATAATGGTCGTTCGCGGATGGTGGCCTTGTTGCGGTTGGTTGAATGGCATACCGCGGAAGCCGAATCTGCGGTGCATGGGAGGAAGTTCGACCGCGATTCACACATTGTCAAGGCCGCGGAACGGGCTCTGGAATTGTTCCCAGGATCTTGGTCAGGTCCACTCAAAGGCACCGGGTCTCTAGAACGGGCTTCCTGAGGGGATTGGGAAGATGAAGATTGCGAGACCCAAGAGGATTTATCCCTCTATATCGCTCCTTTCTCGACTTGGTAGAATAAAAACCCCTTGACAGAGAGTGATCTTTCCGTATAATTCAGGTCATACTAGACAAAGTAGAGAAAGAGGTCTAAATCAAGGAGCGCTTGAGGAGGAAGGTGACCTCATGCGCTTGTTTTCGTATGCCTGCTGATTAGCACATTTGTTCGATTACAGTACACAGGGTCAGACATTTGAAGTAATACTACTCGCGATGGAGGAGTATTTGTGGAATCCAAGGGGTTTAGATCGATACGAATAAGTCTGGCGTCGCCAGAGATCATCATGAGCTGGTCCTATGGTGAGGTCCTCAAACCGGAGACAATCAACTACCGTAGGCTGAGACCCGAGAAAGACGGCCTCTTCTGCGAGGCCATCTTTGGTCCCACCAAGGACTGGCAGTGCTACTGCGGTAAGTATAAAAATATCCGTTTCAAGGGTATTACCTGCGAGAAGTGTGGGGTTGAGGTGACCCGTTCGGCAGTCCGCCGAGAGCGGATGGGCCACATTACTCTAGCGGCGCCAGTCGCCCATGTCTGGTACACAAGACGGGTGCCGTCGTACCTCGGATTGCTGCTGGATGTATCACGGCGGAACCTGGATCGAGTGTTATATTTCGCTCAGTTTATAGTGACCTATGTCGATGAGGATGCTCGTCGCAAAGCCCTCAAACGCATCGAAGATGAGATTGCGAATTTGGAGCATGAACAGGCTGACCTTCTAAAGGAAAAGATTGCTGAGGTCAAAGCCGATCGTAAACAACGATTGGAAGATCTCAAACAGCGCAAGGGCGAGATCCAGGTTTCTTTCGACGAGGAGGTCGCCGCTCAGATTGAACCGGTCATTCGGGAGGGTCAGCGGCTAGAGCGTACACTGAGCGATAAACTGGGTAAAACTATCCGGGTCGCCATCCATTTCAAGGCAACTGAAACGCTCTTGGCCGATAAAGGGGAGACCATTACCAATGCTCACCTCGCCCGAGTCCAGAAGGCAGTAAAGCAGCATCTAGAGGGGATCGAGGCTGCGCTAAAAGATAGACGTGATCGAGAGTTGGAACAGGTCAAGATGAAGGTGGAAGAAGTTAAGGCAGAGGCTGACTTAACCTTGATCGATCTGCGGGATGTGACCGATGATGGTAGGGTAGCGGCTGGCGAGCAATTGAAAAAGGATCGCGAGGAGTTGACTAAAATCAACCAGATGATGTTTCTGGGTGAAAGCCGTTACCGTGAGCTGAAAGCCAAGTGGGGCCAGGTCTTTCGTGCTGATATGGGCGCAGAGGCTTTCTACGAAATCCTCCAGGATATGGATCTCGACGAACTAGCAGAACATCTCTGGCTCGAGATCAGCACCACACGTAGCAAACAGCACAAGAAGAAGGCTACCAAGAGGTTGAAGGTAGTCGAGGCTTTCCGCCGTTCAAAAAATCGTCCTGAGTGGATGATTCTGACCGTACTGCCAGTCATACCGCCTGATTTGCGACCGATGGTCCAATTAGATGGTGGTCGCTTTGCAACCTCTGATCTGAATGATCTTTACCGACGGGTGATCAATCGAAACAATCGATTGAAGCGACTGGTCGAACTCGGCGCCCCAGATGTGATCGTACGAAACGAGAAGCGTATGTTACAAGAGTCGGTAGACTCGCTGGTTGACAACGCTCAGCGAGGCAAGGCGCTTTCCCGCCGCGGACGCCGAGAATTAAAATCGCTCAGCGATATGTTGAAGGGCAAGAAGGGGCGATTCCGCCGTAATCTGCTGGGTAAGCGAGTTGATTACTCAGGTCGGTCGGTCATCGTGATCGGACCTCATCTAAAGCTCTACCAATGTGGTCTGCCCAAGACGATGGCGCTTGAGCTGTATCGACCTTTCGTGATTTCAAAATTAGTCTCCTATATGTACACCGCCAACGTCAAAGGAGCCAAGCGCATTATTGAACGTGGGCGTCCCGAAGTGTGGGAGGTCCTAGAGGAGGTAATCAAGGACCGGCCTGTACTGCTCAATCGGGCCCCGACGTTGCATCGGCTAGGCATTCAAGCCTTTGAGCCGGTCCTGGTGGAAGGTAAAGCTATTCAACTTCATCCCCTTGTCTGCGCGGCCTTTAATGCCGACTTCGATGGCGACCAGATGTCTGTCCATCTGCCTCTATCTGAGCAAGCGGTTCGAGAGGCGCGCGAGTTGATGCTCTCGACCAAGAACTTGCTCAAGCCGGCGGATGGAGAGCCGGTTGTCGGTCCCACTAAGGACATGGTCCTAGGCGTGTACTACTTGACGATGATAGTGGATGGTAAAGAACACCATGGTGAGGGACGAGCCTTCGCAGATATGGACGAGGTTGAAATGGCATACGTCCTGGGACAAGTTGACATCCATGCCCCCATAAAGCTGAAGACGGAAACTTGGTACGACGAACAGGGTGAGCGTCTCCCTGAAGCAGTGAGTACGCTTATCGAAACCACTGTTGGCCGCGCGCTCTTCAACCGTGTCCTCCCTGAGGAACTGCGTTTCGTCAACCGGGTTTTGGATAAAATTGCGATCCAGGATTTGGTGGGAGAGATCTATTATCTATTGCGCGAGGATGGCACACCGGCCGTCGTTGACGCCATCAAGGATATTGGCTTTGCCTACGCCACACGATCTGGCACTACCATTGCTGTATCCGATATCACCGTCCCGCCGGACAGGGACGAGATCATCACCCGAACCCTGGAAGATGTTGAGGCTGTCCGTACTGATTATCAGCGTGGGCTGTTGACCGAACAGGAGCAAGTAGAGCGCATCATCGATCTATGGCAACAGACCACAACTGAGGTAGCAAAAGCCGTGCGTGAGGGGATGGACCCCACTGGAAATCTCAGCACGATGGCAATCTCGGGCGCCACGAAAGGTGGTTTTGGACCAATCTCTCAGTTAGCAGGAATGCGCGGTCTGATGGCGGATCCAGCTGGACGGATAATCCCGCTACCGATCCGTTCGAACTTCCGCGACGGTTTAACCACATTGGAGTACTTCATCTCCACCCATGGCGCGCGGAAAGGTCTCACCGACACTGCCCTGCGCACGGCCGACGCTGGCTACTTGACACGTCGTCTGGTCGATGTGGCGCAGGATATGATCATCAACTATAGCGATTGTGGCACTGAAAACGGCATTTGGATTCGACGATCAGACGAAGTCGCCGGACAGAAATTCGCCGACCGTATTGTGGGTCGGGTGACAGCTAAGCGCGTGGTTGATCCAGATAGCGGTGAGGTTGTGCTAAAGAAAGGCGAGATGATCACCTTGCGGAAGTCTCGCCAGGTGGGTGAGACAGGCGTTGCCGAGATCTACATCCGGTCTCCACTTACCTGTGAACTCCAGTTTGGGTTATGCCAACAATGCTACGGTATGGACCTTGGTCGGGGGGAGATGGTCAGCCCGGGTGCGGCGGTGGGTATTGTCGCCGCTCAGTCGATCGGCGAGCCTGGAACCCAGCTCACCCTGCGCACTTTCCACACCGGCGGCGTGGCTGCTGGTGGAGACATCACCACCGGTTTGCCGCGGGTTGAGGAGCTCTTTGAAGCCCGCAAAAAGCCTAAGGGTGAGGCGGTTGTGTCGGATATTTCAGGAACTGCCCAAGTTGTCACTCCTGATACGCCAGACGGGCCGCGCGTGGTCCGTGTTGTCAGCAGCCAATTGCTCAAGGATGAATACTCGGTGCCAGGCAATTGGGCGCTGAAAGTAGCAGATGGGACTGAGATCAGTGCCGACGATTTGATCGCCAAACGGGGTGATTCCAAGATCGTCGCCAGTCATGCCGGCCGTGTGCGGCTTGAGGATCGCAAAGTGATTGTGGCCTACGACCAGGTAGACGAGGAGGAATATGACATTCCCCCTAGCGCCCGTTTACTGGTGAAGGAAGGTCAAAAGATTGTGGCCGGACAGCAACTCACAGAAGGCTCGCTGAATCCCCACCGCAAACTGCGCATCCTGGGCCGTCGAGCTTGTGAACTTTATCTGCTTACCGAGGTCCAGAAGGTTTATCGCTCGCAAGGTCAAAATATTAACGACAAGCATTTCGAGGTGATCTTTCGCAAGATGCTCTCGAAGGCTCAGGTTACAGTTCCGGGTGATACCAATTTGCTGCCTGGAGATCTTGTTGATCGCCGTTATTTAATACGGTTAAATGAGCAGATGCTACAGGAGGGCAAACAATCGGCGCTTGCCATGCAGGTTCTGCTTGGCGTGACCAAAGCTTCTCTGAGCACCGAATCGTTCCTGTCAGCCTCCTCATTCCAACACACAATTAAAGTGTTGGCTGGTGCTGCAATCGAAGGTAAGGTGGACTACCTGAGGGGGCTGAAGGAGAACGTGATAATCGGCAAACTTATCCCGGCTGGCTCAGGTTTCCCCGGTGCAGGGGTGGCTCTGCACGATGAGCGCTTAGATGGAGTCCTTAAGCTTGAACAGGAACTTGAACCTGAAGTACCTGAGCCGGAGGCGGTTGCTGCGAATTGAGTCTGATCAACAGTTTGACAGTCTGGGGGCTGATGGTTATAATGATAAAGCCTGCCCCACCGATCTTGGCTGGGGCGGGTGCATGAATCCCCCACTTCCCCGCCGGTCAGCGACCTTGTAGGTGAAATCGCGGGCGCGGTGGTGAAGAGAAGTTGGAGGAAGAGCATGAAGTACGCTGTATTAGAATCTGGCGGAAAGCAATATGTCGCCAGAGAGGGAGAGACGATCGAGGTCGATCGCTTACCAACCGGGATCGGTCAATCGATTGAATTTAAAGATGTCTTACTGGTAGTTGATAAGGCAAAGGTTAGGGTTGGTGCGCCATTTGTCAAAGGCGCTGAGGTCCGTGGTACGGTTGTTGACCACATAAAAGCTCCCAAGGTGATTGTCTTCAAGTACATCCCTAAGGAGCGCTATCGAAGGAAGCGGGGTCACCGTCAGCGGTATACCCGCATAGCTATCGACAGCATCAGATTGACAACTCCGCGCAAGAAAGCAACCACCACCGAAGAGAGTGTGAAGTCGAAAGCGGCCAAATCGACCGGTGGGGCATCCAAGAAGACTTCACGGAGTAATGCAGAGACTGCCAAGTCGACTGATAAGGATAAGACGGGTAAATCTAAGTCGAGTGCCAAACCGAAGGTGAAACAGTCGGATATTAAGTAGCATTTGAGAGGTTGATCATGGCCCATAAGAAAGGTGGCGGCTCGAGCCGCAACGGGCGAGATAGTCATTCAAAGCGCCTTGGCGTGAAGAAATATGGTGGAGAACGGGTTCGATCGGGGAATATCCTGGTGCGTCAGCGCGGCACGGAGATTCATCCAGGCGTTAATGTAAAGCGTGGTCGAGATTTCACTCTATTTGCCATCGTCGACGGTGTTGTGATGTACGACTACTTCCGCAAGGGGCGGAAACGGGTCAACGTACTCCAGCAGTAGATATAATTTCTAACTCCCGGCAGCCGCTGCCCCGCTAGCTGAGTCTTTCCCTGGAGATCAGCATGCCTGCGGCGGTTGCCGACGATCCGGGGAGGTCAGCGAATCATGAAAGAAGGCATACACCCGACATATTTTCCGGACGCAACCGTTGTTTGCGCCTGCGGAAATTCATGGACCACCGGTTCTACGGTTGAGATGATTCATACCGATGTGTGCTCCAAGTGCCATCCCTTCTACACTGGAGAGCAACGTATCGTTGATACCGAAGGGCAGGTGGATCGCTTCTATAAGAGATTGCAGGTGCGAGAGGACTACCTCCTGGAACAGGAGGCGCGTGAATTGGCACGCATTTCACCCGAACTTCCCATTTCCGAGCTTGAACTTGGTACCCGCCCTGAAGCAACCCTGGCTAAGGCTGGGATCGAGACCGTGGGTCATGTGCTCGAGTTGATGACTGAGGGCGATAAGCCTTTGTTGGCCATTGATGGTTTTGGTCGAAAGAGCTTGGCCATCCTCAAGCGAAGCATGAGGAGACGCGGTTTCGAATTTCCCGAGGATGTCCCCGAGCAGCCGGCGACCTAATCTGACTTGCATCAAGTAAGGCCTGGTGTAAACTTTGGGCAGGTGGAGACGACCTGCCTTTTTGCTTCTGCCGATGATATGAGGTTGCTATGAGGCACGTAGGTGGAAGAGTTGAGGTTATCGCCGGCTCTATGTTCAGTGGGAAGACGGATGAGCTTATCCGTCGATTGCGTAGGGCTGAGATCGCTCGCCAAAAGATACAAGTCTTCAAACCCAAACTCGACACCCGCTATGGCCAACAGAAGTTGACCTCGCATGACGGCGCGGCATTTAAAGCTACCCCGGTAGGGAACGCCGAGGAACTTCTTGACTTGGTGGAAGAGGGTACGACGGTTGTCGCCATCGACGAGGCACAATTCTTCGATGATGGGATCAACTCTGTGGTCCAGATTCTTGCTGACCAAGGAATTCGGGTGATCGTCGCTGGGCTAGACACGGATTTTCGCGGCGAGCCCTTTGGCCCGATACCAGCGTTGATGGCTCAAGCTGAACAAGTAGACAAACTACATGCCATCTGCATGGTATGTGGGGATGCAGCCTCCCGCACCCAGCGTTTGATCGATGGGCGACCAGCGCACTACAACGATCCAATAGTGATCGTCGGAGCCAGTGAGTTGTATGAAGCGCGGTGCCGAGATCATCACCAAGTCCCCAGGGATTAACCGTGCAGGACTACCGCGAACTTCTGGCTGAAATATTAATCCCTGAGAAGGAGCTCCAGGCGCGCATACGAGAGTTGGGTAAGGAGATCAGCCAAGATTATCAGGGGAAGGACCTACTGCTGATCTGCATCCTGCGAGGGGGAGTGATGTTCCTTGCCGATCTCATGCGCACGCTCACCGTTCCCCACAACATAGATTTCATGGCGGTATCCTCCTACGGATCAGGTGTACGCCAATCGAGCGGCCAGGTGCGGATAACGCTCGACCTGACCACCTCGATTGAGGGACGGGATGTGCTGCTGGTCGAAGACATTATTGACAGCGGCCATACCATCGCCTCGGTAATCGATCTATTGAACACCCGTCGGCCACATAGCCTGAGAGTCTGTACCTTGCTGGACAAGTCCGAGCGTCGTGAGGCGGAAGTCCCCATCCACTATTGTGGCTTCGTCATCCCCAACAAGTTTGTCTTCGGTTACGGGCTCGACATCGATGAGTACTATCGCAATCTTCCATTTATCGGTGTCGTCCGGTCTGATAAGTACCTGGCGCCGGAATAATTCCCTCAGATGCCATGTCGCTCCCCTCGCGGATCCCTGAAACAGTAATAAAGTTGCTCCCGTATCTGGATCGGGATACCCCGGTTTGGCTGGTCGGTGGCGGGGTGCGCGACCATCTACTCGGTCGGCGTACAGTCGATCTGGACTTTGCAGTTGACGGTGATGCTCTCCGTCTAGCCCGTCGCCTCGCCGATCGGCTTGGGGGACATTATTACGATCTGGATAAAGAGCGCGGCACCGGTCGGGTAATCCTGGAGGAAGAGCCTGGGCAGCGTCGAATGCTCGATTTCGCCCGCTTACGAGGTCCTGATATCAACTCCGATCTTCGGGCTCGCGATTTCACCATCAACGCCTTTGCCATCAGCCTGAGAGATCCTGAGCAATGGCTTGACCCAACCGGGGGGTCAAATGATCTGAAGCAGAAGATACTGCGCACCTGCAGTCCTAATGCTATAGCTGACGACCCGGTACGTGCCTTGCGCGCGGTGAGGTTGATGATAGAGCTCGACCTGCGAATGGAGCCTGAGACATTACGTCAAGTACAGCAGGCTGGTCCAGGACTAGGAAGGGTCTCACCTGAGCGGGTGCGAGATGAAGTGTTGAAAATCCTGGATGCTCGTCGACCGGGGAGAGCACTATGTCTGCTGGCGCACCTGAGCCTGTTGCTTGTCGTCTTCCCTGAACTTACCGACCTTGAGGGTTTCGTACAACCATTACCACACATCTATAACGCATTGGAGCACACTCTCGCGGTCATGGATCGGTTGGGAGACTTGTTAATAGTGTTAGAGACGGGATACGATCCGGAGGCTGAGACAGACTTGATCCTGGCTCATGCTGCGCGACGCTTAGGTCGTTTCTCCAAGCGGTTGAGCACTCACCTAGACCACACCCTGAGTTATGGTCGCCGGGTTCGGCAATTGCTTTTCTTCGCCAGCTTGTACCATGATGCCGGCAAACCAGCCGTTCGTGCTGCCAGCCCGAATGGCCAAACCTACTTCCAGGGATATGAAAAAATCAGTGCTGAACTCATTGAATCCCGTGCGGTAGCATTACGTATGAGCAATTCCGAGGTGCGTCGTCTAGGACAGATCGTTCGTCACCATGTGCGACCAGTGATCCTTGAGCGATCTCCAACGGTTACGCTGCGAGCGATCTACCGCTTCTACCGTCAGGCGGGAGAATCGGGTGTGGAAGCGATCTTGCTGTCACTGGCCGATTTCTTGGGTACATATGCCCCACCCGCTCCTCAGGATGCCTGGGAGTCCCGAGTTGAAGTAGCCGGTACGTTGCTCGAAGCCTTTTTTGAAGCGCGAGAGGAGCGTATTGACCCACCGCCGTTATTGCGAGGCGACGAATTAATTCAAACAATGGGGTTGACACCGGGCCCAAAGATCGGGCAACTGTTGGAAATAATCCGAGAAGCCCAAGTAGCCGGGGAAGTTACTTCGCCCGCGGAAGCCCTCGCCCTAGCTCGCCGGGTGATTGCTGAGGGCTTGGAGGGCTTTAATCTCAGCGGTGTGGACGATTAAAATAGTGACTGAGCGATGCACAAGCTATAGGTGCGCGCGAGACTGTCCTCCAGGTTGTGTAGGTTAGGTAGGTTTATTATGAGTCGAAGTAACCACTCAGGCATCTGAGTCAAAAGTAATGGGTTATTGAGTACATTTGATTCTTTTAATGGGTTGATAAAGCTGTCACAATACGCAACATGATATCCATCCACTTCCCGACTGAAGACGAAGTACGCAACGCTTACCACCAGGGTGAAGAAGCGGTCGTGGCGCTATTCCGTGAAATGATCCAGAACATGCTCATTTTAGCGGAA
>Ga0209986_10003389_pt1 | contig 13981 bp, 17 predicted proteins | sample BlataG_FD_183168 | JGI IMG/M metagenome (GOLD analysis project Ga0209986, IMG submission 183168) | Deep subsurface microbial communities from Black Sea to uncover new lineages of life (NeLLi) - Black_00105 metaG (SPAdes) (version 2) | ecosystem: Environmental > Aquatic > Marine > Oceanic >...
AAGCATACGAAGGACGAAAAACTGAAGAAATTGTTAAAGGAGTCAATGGAAGAGAATATTGAGCTATTGAAGGAGTTGGCAAAATATTAATTCTCAAATGAAAATCATTCAAGTCTGCCCGCGATATTACCCTGATATTGGCGGTGTGGAGACGCATGTGAAGGAGATAAGCGAGCGGTTAGCGGAAAGAGGGTTTGAAGTGGAAGTTGTTTGTACCGACCCTTCAGGGAAGCACCCAAAAGAGGAACTCATTAACGGGGTTGAAGTGAAGAGATTTCGATCTTTCGCGCCAAAAGATGCCTATTTTATTGCGCCACAAATCTATTTTTATCTTAAGAAAGTGAAATGCGATGTGATTCATGCACATAATTATAGAGCTCTGCCTATGCTATTTGCGGCATTAGCAGCAAAAAGGAATAATGAGGTAAAATTCGTAATAACTACCCATTTAGGTTTCTCTAAAGTAGGTAAGGTTCCATATTACATATATAATCCAGTTTTTGGGAACATGATATTCAAGAGTTCGGACAAGATTGTTGTTGTCTCACCGGCAGAGCTTGATGAAATTTCGCAAATCAAAAAATATAACAGCAAAGTAATTTGGATACCTAATGGCATAGATTTTCCAAAATATGAAGGAATATCTCAAGATGCTGCTAAGAATAAAGGAACTTTTAATCTATTATATGTAGGTAGATTAGAAAAACAGAAAGGAATAGACATTGCTATTAGAATAATATATATGCTTAGAAATTATCCCGTTCATTTGAATATAGTGGGAACGGGTCCATACAGAGAGAACCTTGAAAAACTCGCATCAAAATTGGATATTAATGAGTTTGTATCATTTAAAGGAAGAATTGAAGAGGAGGAGTTAATTAAACTTTATAATAAATCTCATATATTTCTTTTACTTTCCGAATACGAGGCGCACAGCATGGCACTCACAGAAGCGATTGGTTTTGGAGTAGTGCCAATTGTAAGCAATGTAGGAGGAAATCCATACATAGTAGATAATGGCAAAACAGGGTTTTTAGTTGACTATCCTGCAAATGAAGAGTATGTAGCGAGTTTAATTATAAAATTGTTTGAAGATAAAAGTTTACTTATGAGGATCGGTGAAAATGCTAAAAATGAAGCATTAAGTAAGTATGACATAAGCAGAACTGTTAATGAATACATTAAGATTTATACGGAGAATTCCAATTGATATTTTGAAATTTGCATCAAAATCGGGGTATGCTCTGATTTTACAGGCTATTTATAATAGACTTAGCGATGCCTATAAACAATCCATGCGCTTTATAAATAAGTAAAACAGGGAACAAAATAATCATCCAGGAGATATATTTAACCTTTAAAGCTTTGTAAAAAAAATACAAAACAGCGCAGACCATAATTGGTATGTAAATTAAAATTAACTCATTTAAATTGAATAATACGGCTATTGGTATAAAATATGGAAAACTTATAAAATAAAGAACACCGACAATCTTTAAAATATTATTTACAGAGTTGCTTTTAAAATATTCTCGGTTCAGCAGTGGTAAGCCGTACCATATACATTTTTTATAATATTCTTTAAAAGTTTGCTCTTGTTTCTCTTCGTAAAATGTAACAGCGTCTGTATATTCAAATTTATAGCCTTTCTTTTCAACATCATTTTTAAATTCCATTAGCCTATTAAAAAATTCAGCATCTTCACCAACTTTTAATTTCGGGTTATACATGCCAATTCTTTCATAAACTTCTCTTCTAAAGATAAATTTGTCAACACCGCCTAAATTCGTATTTAAAACGCCGTATTTATGGGATAAAGTATCATAGATGTTAATCAACTTAGAAAAGAATGAATTAGAAGATGGAACGGGTTTATAATCCGTATAAACACCCAATATCTTTTCGGAACTTTGAAGTAATTTTGTAACCGTTTCAATATAACCCGGTGGTATATAGCAATCTGCATCCACAAATTGTATGGCATCACCTTTTGACGCTTTTATTCCAGTATTCCTAGCGACTCCAACCCCTCCTGGCTCCTGATATATGATTTTAAATGGGAACTTTGATTTTTCTTTATATCCTTCGATTATTCTTTCAGTACCGTCATCAGAACTATCAACAACTATTATTTCAATAAGTGGGTAGGTTTGATTTAATACACTATCTAAGCATTTTTGAATTGCTTTCTTACTATTCCTGCTGATTATTATTATACTAACCAGTAATCCATCTAATTGTTTTTTCATTTACAACCTCTGTTTATTTGTTATAAACCCCTTCCAGAAGTAGATTGTAACGAGGATAAAATCTGCAAGCTTTACCGGTGGTAGAAGTGCGAGAACTTTCAAATCCTTCATCTCTCTATAAGCGATGAATGAATATCCGAAGATTACAGCAAGTATATAAAGCAAGCCTATCAAGCGAACAGGGTTAAAAGGTATTATAAGGAAAAGTATTGATGCAGTTTTAACCAGCTGATTATGCAACCCGGTTAAAAACCGAAATCTTCTAAACAAAACCCCCTGTCCTTCTGAGATTTGAGCATTCTTCTTCAATATTTTCCTTGCACTATTCGACCTCGGTGAGGACTGCATGTGATATACTGGTACAGGTATGGAGAGGAATTTATAACCTTTCCTTCGTAGACGCTCGGATAGGTCGAAGTCTTCACATGCAACTCTGTAAGTATCAGCATCAAAGCCACCCACTTCTAGAAATTTCTCCTTCTTGTAAATATCATTTTTTGCATCAGAATGCGCAATTTGAATTATCAAAATTTTAGAACCTTTATCTCTTTTCCAATAAAAAGGCATCCATGCATAAAGTGCTTTTTCAAAGAAACTCATCCTTTCCCACAGTTTGTCTGGTATCATAGTTGGTGAAGTTACCATTACAACAGACTCATCCGGAAAGAGGTAGGGTACAAGTGCGCTTAGCCATTTTTTATCTGGTAAAATGATGTCGTCATGCAATATACATGCAATATCATATTTTGAACTCCTTACCCCCTCGTTTACAGAATGCCCAAAGCCCATATTTTTTTCATTACGTATTAATTTAAGGTTGTAGCGATTAGCGAGTTTCTCAGAAACTTTTCCCTCTGGATAATCTTCAACTAATACAATCTCTATATCTCCAGCGTATTCTTGGGCAAGAACAGATTTTATAACATCTTCTAATGTATTCTCGTTATTATATGTTGGTATGATAACAGAGACATCTGGTAAGCGATTATTTGTGTCCTTATTTATTGCTCCCGGTACCATTTAGTAAACCTCCTTATAATATACTGAGGATAGTTCCTCATAAATTTTTAAATATCTTTTGATTATGTAATTCCAATCGTAATACTTCCTCCCGTTCTCTCTATTAACTTTAAACATAGCAGGTTTCTCTAATATCTTGAGTATCGCTTCACTAATCGCATTGCTATCCTTAGGGGGGATTATCAATCCAGATTTAAAATTTTTTATGATTTCTGAAATGCCTCCAACATTAGTTCCAACAACAGGTATCTCACAAGCTAAAGCTTCGATTAATGCTATTGGTGCTCCTTCCCGTAAAGACGACAAAATAAAAATATCCGCTGCATTATAGAGTATGGGCATTTTGTTATAATCTATTTTACCTAACCATTTTATATTTTTCTCTATTTCATACTTTTTAATTATACTCTTCATATCACTATTTATACTATTTCCTGCCACCAAAAGAACAGTATTTGGATATTTTTTAATAATTTTTGATAATGAAGCCAATAGAAACTTTCCACCCTTTTCTTTCCTCGAGCCGCCGACGAAGAGAATGTATTTTTTATTAGGGTCTAAATCAAGCATTCCTCTCGCATATAGTTTATCCATTGGCTTAAATACATCAAAATCAACGCCCATTGTTAATAGTTCTACTTTATCCTGCCCAACCAAGTTCGATATATATTTCTTCTCTTCCTCCGTAAGGGCGAAAAAATAGTCAATATTCCTAAAAGCAATTTTCTCTGGTATGTATTCAAGCAAAGAGAGGAAACGGAGTGGATTTTCACTTTTTAAAAGTGTATATAAAGGAGGAAATCCACCATGATGCTGTGCTACTATTGGCAAATTTCTATAAAAATAAGCAATCAAATAAGATAAGTGGCTGTGCATTTCATGTAGATGGATTATTATGTCATCTTTCTTCGACTCTTTTTTTATTTCTCTTAATAGCGATAAGGAATATTCTCTTCCGAAGTATAAATAGAACGAAGGGGAAATTTTATATGTAATTTCATCTTCTTCACAAATGAGTACCTTTTTAAGTTCTTTTTCTGGTCGCCAACACTCTATTTCGTACTCCTTTGTTCTTTTAAGAATTTCTTTTGCAACTCTTACATGCCATCCCTCATCATAAAGCTTAGGCTCGAGACCATGTGGCGAATATGAGTGATGCATTATTTGTATTATCTTCATTTCTCCCTGTTTTACATTTCAAACCAAGAGTATTTTAAATAGAAATTACTGAGTTCTAAATTTTTTAGAGGGTCTTTTAAGCATCTAGGACAGACAGACACCGAAAAACCATAATCTCCGAAATGTTGGTTTAGATTATAAGTTTTACCACAGAAAAAACAATTTTTCTTCCCTCTAAAGTTAGGATCAATCCGGGATAAATTAAATTTATAAGAATCTCTTGACTTGTAAAAAATATTTTTGCCCTTTTTGTACATGGATAAACTTTTATTCGGTATCTCCCTATAACATTTTTGGCATATCGGAACTGAGAAGTCACGATTATTTATAATAAAGGGCTCTCCACAGAAAAAACAATGAGGTTTATTTGACGGCTTAATAGCAACGACCATTGAACCAGAACTAAATAATTTCAATGGTGTTTTTTCTAAACCGTCTAATATTGGAAAAAATATGGGTTGCAATAATCTCAAAACATTTAAACCACCAGGGAGCCATCTTGATATATTATATAACGGCCATTTGAGGCAAACGTGCTGTTTTTCAAGTATTTCAAATCCAACGCTTTTTACAAAATTAGCTAATTCATTTACCGAATACTCATATTGATAAAATTCTTTTTTTGTTTTAGTAATTATAAACTTTGGGTTCTTCCCAATCCTTTCGATGAGAACATCATAAGCATATTTATTTGGTGTTGAGACTATTATGATGCCACCCTCACTTAATACGCGATATGCCTCTTTTAGGGCTTTAATAGGTCCCTCCTCGAAGTGCTCTACTACGCCAAACGAGATATATGAAGAGAAGTAGTTATCGGGATAAGGGATAGTCCGTACATCTCCATATTTAAACATATTTGGATCGTATCCATTCTCATTTGCCCAATTTTTACATTTTTCTAAGGCAACTTCTGAAATATCCATCCCGATTATATTAAATCCAAGATCGAAAAGATAAAAGACATATCTTGATAATCCACAACCAGCTTCTATGTGGATACCATTCCTAGGTAGATATTTAAGCACATATGGTCTGATTGGGTCCCTTCTCAATGTTCCAATTTGCCGATATATCTCTGCTTTATCCCATATGTTACTCCAATACCCATTTAATTTCTTTACCTCTGTTGACATATCTACTATTTCCCTTCTGCAAAGTTTTTAGCTTTTTCTCCTACAACCATTATTATATTACCTTTTTTAATTGTCAATTTCACTATATCTAATCCTATATATCTTTCTTGTTTGTTTTCTCCACAACCAATATCAAGCTTTATTTTAATGGCTTCCACCACCATTCATTCTTAACATACCACTTAACTGTTTCCTTCATTCCTTCTTCAAAACTTGTTTTTGGTTTCCATCCTAATTTATTAATTTTCTCTGTATTCAAAGAATATCTTAAATCATGTCCTGGTCTATCCTCCACAAATTTTATCAAACTCTTTGTTTTGTTCAGTTTCTCCAATATTAAATTCGCAATCTCTATGTTCATTTTCTCATTTCCTGCACCTATGTTATAGGTCTCTCCGATTCCTCCCTTACGAGAAACTAAATCTATTGCCTCGCAATTATCCAGAACATAAATCCAATCTCTTACGTTTAATCCATCTCCATATATTGGCAGCGGTTTATCATGCAAAGCATTAAGAATTAAAACAGGAATTAATTTCTCCGGATATTGGAAAGGACCAAAGTTGTTTGAACTACGAGTAATTAATACTGGCAAGCCATAAGTCTTGTAATATGCTTTGACCAATAAATCCGCTCCTGCTTTGCTTGCCGAATAAGGAGAAGAAGAATCCAAAATATCTTCTTCTTTAAAAGAGCCTTTTTCTATGCTCCCGTAAACCTCATCTGTGCTTATTTGAATATATTTTTCAATGTCGTTTCTACGTGCATATTCTAAAAGATTATAAGTGCCAAGAACATCTGTCTTTACAAAAACACCTGCATCTATTATCGAACGATCAACATGCGTCTCTGCTGCAAAGTTGAAGATAGCATCGCATTCTTTTACTTTTTCGACATCTTCCCTGTCGCAAATGTCCCCTTTGATGAACGTTATTTTATCCATTACATCTTGTAAATTTTCTAAACGGCCTGCATATGTCAGTTTATCCAAGACAACAATCTCTTCGTTGGGATATTTCTCCAGCATGTAATGAACAAAGTTGCATCCTATGAATCCCGCACCGCCTGTTACTAATATTTTCATATCACCACCTTGGCTTCCTGACTTGTATATCTTCAACCCTTTCAAAATCTCCGTCATTTGTTGCTATATCGGAGAGTTGATTACTCTTCATCACATATAAGTTTAAGGAGTCATTTGTCATCAAGAGGTATCGTCTTCTGAGTTCCCTGCTTTGAAAAATAAATATATTAGAATCAACAAATATTCTAGTTCGAGAGAGTATTTCTTCCAGTAGCATCTATCTAAGCACCCCAAACAGATAGTTCATCGCTTTCTGCTATTTCTTTTGCTAATTTCCGTTTCACTTTGATTATTCCCTTTGTGCTCCTCACTGTATTAGCGATTTTTATTCCTATTTCCTCCTTCTCTTCCAGATCTAACTTTCCTAAAGGTTTTAGAACACCGTTTTCATAAATCGCTTTTATTTTCATTTTCTCACCTCCTTTCACCCATGCTTCTTCTACCCTTATATTTATTTAACACCTTTCCCATTTTCCTCCAAACTTCCATTTGACTTTTCACAATTTATATATAATTGTCCGGACACTTTAAAAATATATGGTCTCTGTTCCAATCGCCCTGAATCTATCTTTTTGGATGCCGCCATCAAATCATCCCACGCTCTATCAGTCTTTTCTTTATCCCTCTCTTCTAATCTAATAGCAATTTTCTTTATTTGGGTCAACTCCTGTGTCATACGATCTAAATGCTCCCTAAGGCTCTGTATACCACTCATTTTCCATCGCCTAAAAGTGTGTAAGTCCCAAGAACGTCAGTCTTTACAAATACTCCAGCATCTATTATTGAGCGATCAACATGCGTCTCTGCTGCGAAGTTAAAGATAATATCACATTTTCCTATCTTCTCAACATCTTCCTTATTGCAAATGTCTCCTTTGATGAATGTTATTTCATCCATAACATCCTGTAAATTCTCCAACCTGCCAGCATAAGTCAGTTTGTCTAAAGCCACAATTTCCACATCTGGATACTTCTCCAGCACATATCTTACAAAATTGCATCCTATGAATCCTGCACCACCTGTTATTAATAATCTCATTTTACCTGCCTGTTATTAGATTATTCATTATTCTCTGTTTCATGAACAATATACCTATACCCCCCCAGCCTTGATCCGGGTCCTTAGTAATCTCGAGATGGTCCCATCCCTCTTTTATCTCCTTCCAAAACTTATTTACCTCACAACCAGTTTCTGGAGGGTGAACAACTATATCATGAAATGCTATCAAACCATTCTTCTCGACTAAAGGACTATACATTTCAAAGTCCTCCTTGACTCCCTCATATGTATGATCTCCATCTATAAATAAAAAATCAATCTTTCTACCATTCAAAATACTCTTAATTTTTTCTAAGGTTGTTCTACTATGAGAATCTGCTCTGATTAGATAGTTTTGTTGATCTGCTAAAGCAAATGATTTATATAATGGTATCCTCCACTTAGAATAACCCCCACCAAATGGTCCACCGGGTAAATCGAGGCTTATTATAGTAGCATCTTTAGAAGATATGCGAGAGCACAAAAATAAAGTTCCGCCATTCGCAGTACCTATTTCGAGTACGACTTTGGGCTTCATATTACCTAAAATCCATAGAAGTTTTAAAATCTCATCTCGAACTTGAGCAGGTTTAATCAATTCTGCAACAAGACCATTAAAAGCAAAGTCAATTAATTTATCTAAACTATAATCTTGATTAAAATTTTTAATTCTAAGTAAGGCATATGGAAGAATAAAGATTTTTATTTGTTGTTTTATATAAGCTAAAGATTCCCTAGCGAATATTATCATACCTTCTTCTCGAAGAACTTTAATTGCTCTTTTCGCTATGCTATACGCTTCTTTACTTGTAGAATCACCCATACATTCTTTAACTCGAAACATATATATTATATCACCTCTGGTTCAGGAATTGGTAAAATAAATTTCCCACCATTTTGTCTATATTTACTCTCCTTTTGCAGAATTTCATTAGCATAATTCCAAGCCAAGAGTAGAGCATAATCTGGTGGCTCTTCATGGAACTTCTCTTCAGGAAATATAGGAATATGCATACCTGGTGTATAGCGTCCCTGTTTGAAAGGTGTCGTATCACTAATATAGTCTAAAATATCTGTGCCAATCTTACAGTAGTTAAGCAAAGTATTTCCCTTAGCCGTAGCTCCGTAGCATGTTATTCTTTTCCCCCCATTTTTCAGTGTTTTTAAAAGCTTTGCTAACTTTTTCCTTACTAAAGCCACACTCTCAGCAAATTTCATATAAGTGTTAAGAGAATCAAGTTTAGCTTCTCGCTCTATTAATAGCAGCTTGGTGACATTTTGAGATTGTTGTTTCGGTGACTTTTGCACAAAGACACGGATTGAACCTCCGTGAACAGGGATTTGTTTTACATCTACAACTTCCATGCCAAACTTTCGGAATAAGTAAACCAAAGGATGAACAGCGAAATAGGAGAGATGCTCATGATATATCGTATCAAACTCCATATTGTTTAATAAATTCACGAGGTAAGGAACTTCAACGATGAAAACGCCATTATTCGACAGTAAATGATTTACACCACGTAGAATGCTTTCTAAATTATCTGCGTGTGCAAAAACGTTAGTTGCTGTGATTATATCAGCGGAGCCATATTCTTTATAAACGTTCACAGCACAATTCTCATCAAAAAAATCATTCACAGTCGGGATGCCGTTTGCCTCTGCCAATCGTGCAATATTAGAAGCGGGTTCGATGCCCAACACCCTTAGACCAAACTTTGAAAAGCATTGGAGCAGTGTTCCATCATTGCTTCCAATATCCACCACTAAGCTATCTTTACTGATTTTGAAATTCTCGATCACATCTTCTGCAAGACCAGTAAAATGAGCCTGCATAGGCTTTGAAGCACCAGTTACATAGGCATATTCCGTAAACAACACTTCAGGAGAGACTACATCTAATAATTGAACAAGATAGCAGTTACTACAAAAGTACACATCAAGTGGATAAAAATCTTCTGCATGGTCTAATTGGTTTTTTCTTAAAAAACTATTGGCTAACGGAGTAGGTCCCAGTGAGAGGAATTTATGTAACTTTTCACTTCCGCAGACTCTACATCTTGCCCTATGTACGAAGTTATCCTTTGCTTTATTTATTTTATATTCTATTCCAGTCATATTGTTCACCTGTCTTTGGATCAATTATCGAAGGGTCATTCCATGGTCTTCTTTCTTCATCTGGATTTTTATAATTATAAAGTTTTGTTACAAAATAAAGACTCATTGATGGCTCATCCCCTATACATTTTGTCCCATGCCAGTAAAAGCCGGGAATTCTAACAATTTGAATCTGTTCACTATTTAGAATGATTTCATCTAATTGTCCTTTTGTTTTAGAATCTTCTCTATCGTCGTATGCGCAAACCTTAAGAACTCCTTTTACAACACAGATATGGTCAACCTGCCCCCTAGAATGCCGATGCCAAGCTCTAATTATTCCAGGATAGCTCATTGAAAGATTTACTTGCGCGATATTATCCCCTTCAACAAAACTTTCCCAATCAAGTCTAAGGAGTTCTGCAAAAGAGCCTCTTTCATCTATATTTTTCTTTATATCATAAACTCTTACTCCGGGTAACATGAGTTTTCCTCCTTTTTATATAATGCTTCAAAAAATCTTGTTTGAATAGGATGTTCTCTGAAAAATATTAATTTCCAATTGGAAGGAACTGGATAATCTTTGTAAGAGATTGTTAGATTATCATGAGGATTTGTCCAATTCAGCCACTGCTTTGTAAAAAAGTATCCGTTGAAATAGTCGTTGATAAGATGAAAGTAATGCTTTATTTGCTCTAATGTCATTTCATGCAGTGAACTAATATTTATAAAAAGATTAAATTGGCGCTTGGGCAAAAGCTCCATTTGATTCGGGGTAAAGAAACATATATCCGCATTTTCATATTCTGATTTAATTTCTGAATATCTCTGGAAATCCCTGAATTTAAATATTTTAAGTTCAGGGAAAACTGCGCTTAAATATCTTTGACATACATATAGAGCTGGTGGAATGTCAAAGAGAACATACTTACATTTTATGGCTTTCAAAAACATGAATGCACACCTCCCATACCCCCCCCAAGTTCGGCTATTGTTAAATTCTCCTTTTCATCAGAGGGTACATGATTCATAATACTATAATATTCCAAAATTGAATTGCATAAATCCTGCGAAATTAATTTCCCTTTGTAAGATATTCTTAGTGAATTTCCTTCTATCGGTTCTTCGAGTTTTTCTAATAAATTTTCTTTATCAATCGTTCCTGTATATTCCCACAACATGGAAACAAACAATTTATAGAAGAACTGTTGGATCGGGTTAAGCTTAAATTTATGTTCAAAACCTTCAAGGTATTTGTCTCCTTCAAATCTTGACGTAAATACTCCTAATTTTGGATTTTTCAGCCATTTCAAAAATAGACTTATAAATTGATCATTTATGGGACTCGTAACTAAAAAATTAAAATAATTCTGGTTAACAGTTCTTTTAAAATTTGGATAGCCTGATGTTTGTAGTTGTTGAAGGTTGATTTTATTTAAATTCTCCCAAAACAAAGAAGGATGGTAAATTGGGTTCGATTTTTTAATAACTTCAATCATGCTATTCAACGTTTCCATTTCTTCATTTATTGATTGATTCATAATTATTTGACGCCTCCTGATCTTTCTCGCAAATAATCTTTTAAAGCATCTTCCCAATTTCTCATTCTGAGTCCAAAGCTATTTAGTTTTTTACTTTCAAGCGTAGAGAATTTTGGTCTTCTCGCTTTTCTATCAAGCTCATCAGATTTTATCGGAAAAAGCTTTGCATCAATATCCAAAAAATCAAAAATTTTCTTTGCAAAATCAAACCAACTGCAGTATCCTTGATTAGACACATGATAGATACCATAAGGAAGTTCCTTTTCTATTATGGTTTTTACCATTTCCGCTGCGTCTTTCGTATATGTTGGGGACATTACAATATCATCTACTACTTTTATTACTTCATTATTATTCGCTTTCTCAATCATCCAATCAACAAAGTTACCTCCTTTCCCTCTTGCACCTTTTTCACCATATAAACTTGATGACCGAATAATATAATATTTCTTTGGTAAAGAAAGGTTTCTTGTAAGGATTTCCCCGGCATATTTACTCAATCCATATGTATTAATTGGATTTGGGTTATCATCCTCCTGGTATGGCTTGTTCATATTCCCATCGAATACAAAGTCCGTGCTTATATAAATATTTTTCATTTGTTTCTCGTTACATACCAGCGCTACATTTCTTGCCCCGATTGCATTTACCATAAAAGCTTCCTCTGGATGGTCTTCACTGTCATCCACCTTTACATACGCTGCGCAATTTATCACAACGTCAACATTTTTTAAAGCTTTTATACAACTATTAATATCTTTTACTTCTATCTCAGCATGGGAGAGCGGCAACGCTTTCTCTCCAAAGGCATTCGCCAAATCGCTTCCCAATTGGCCATTAGCACCTATTATTGCGACTTTCATTTTATCATATTCTCACCCATGAGTTATCACCAATAATAAACTTATTTCCTTTTGGTAAATTTTTATTTCTCTCTATTACCGCACCTTTTCCAATCATACTATCAACAATATTCCCGGCATTTATTAACTTCGCACCATCCATCACTACCGAATCTTCCACCTCAGAGTTTATTATCTCGCACCGGTTGCCAATACTCGTATAAGGACCAATGTAACCGTCCTTTATAACACAATCCTTCCCTATGAGCGCAGGACCTTTTATCACTGAACTCTCATTTACTTTGGTTCCTGTATCTATTGCGACTCTTCCTCTTATCTCTCCCTTGACTTCTGCTTCCACTTTTATCTTGGTAGTTAAATCATCTAAAATTAGCCGATTTGCATCCAGAATATCTTCCGGCTTCCCGGTATCCTTCCACCAGCCACTTACAATGGAGGCATCAACCCTGTATCCATTGTCTATCAGCCATTGTATTGCATCGGTGATTTCAAGTTCATTCCTCCAAGAAGGTTTTATGCTTTTGACCGCCTCATGGATAGAATGGTTGAAGAAGTAGATCCCAACAAGGGCAAGGTTTGAAGGCGGCTTTTTCGGCTTCTCTATCAATCGCTTAACGCTTCCATCCTCGTTTAGCTCAGCCACTCCAAACTCCTCTGGATTTTCTACTTCGGTTAACATTATACTGGCATCAAGGTTTTTCTTTCTAAAGTTCTCAGCATGCTTGATTATCCCCTCTTTCAGAATATTATCGCCTAAATACATAACAAAAGGTTCGTCTCCAATGAATTCTTCAGAGATGAGGACAGTATGCGCTAAGCCTCTTGGAGCATCTTGCTCTACAAAAGTTATTTCCGCATCAAAATTTGCGCTATTTACTATTTCCATGACTTGTTCTTTATTTGGACCAACTATGATGCCAATGTCTCTTATTCCACATTCTATGACATCTTCAATTGAATAAAATAGAATTGGCTTATTTGCAACTGGAATTAGCTGTTTTTGCTGGGAGTAGGTGATTGGACGCAGTCTTGTTCCATATCCACCTGATAAGATTAAGGCTTTCATGACTCACCCCTCTAGCTTTTACTCCTCTGCTTCTTATAAACTTGTCTTTGCATCTTTTATTTTACTCCTCTTCCCCCTTTCTGATTATCCTTTTAAATGTATCTATATCCCCTTTATTAATACCACCTATTATAAACAAAGTCAAGAAATAAATACCTGCGGCTGAGAGCACCAGGACAGGCAAAAAAATATCATGGAGATAGAACACAAAAGCACCCATAATAAATCCAGAAATTACAGGTTTTACTGCATTTCTGGCAGAAACAATGTGCAGATGCCTGGACAAATGATAAAAAGAAGCAAAGAAGAACAAAAACTCGCTTGCTAACGTTGCTATGCTTGCTCCTATGTGCATCATGCTCGGTATCAATAGTGCATTCATCACTATATTTAATATTAATGTTGCACCAAGGACGTATGTATAAAACTTTTCCTTATCTGTCGCTACTAATATCGTTCCAAGAACTGAGTTCATAAATATAAACAGCAAACTCCAGCTTAAAATCTGTAATGCTACTATGGAACTGTTATATCCTATGCCATATACTGCCCATATAACCCGGTCAGACAAAAGTATCAAGCCTATTGCAATCGGAAAGCCAACAATAAAAGTATATCTTAGCGATTTCTCATAAGCGTTCATTAACATATCCTTTGATGATTTGAACAAATGGGAAGCAAGAGGTAATAGTGAGCCAGTGAAAGCGG
>Ga0209986_10003392_pt1 | contig 13977 bp, 14 predicted proteins | sample BlataG_FD_183168 | JGI IMG/M metagenome (GOLD analysis project Ga0209986, IMG submission 183168) | Deep subsurface microbial communities from Black Sea to uncover new lineages of life (NeLLi) - Black_00105 metaG (SPAdes) (version 2) | ecosystem: Environmental > Aquatic > Marine > Oceanic >...
TCCATCCGCTCTTTTTCATCGCCTCGATCCAGACCTTGATCGCTTTTTCCTGGATTTTGGCGTCTTCAATAAGTTCAAATTCAGGCATTATGCGCAAAAGTTCTTCTCTCATTCTATCTCCCTCTCCTCGGGCCCGTCATACTCATAGTCCTGGGGATGGATCTTTCTCATGGGCCTCATCCGCGTTTTCTCTTCATGAATGTGAGCCACGAGCCCTGGCACCCGAGCAATAATGAAAAAGGCATTCCCTATCTCGGGAGAAATTTCAAGCTCACAGAGCAAGGCAGCTATCGCCCCATCGACATTGATCGGAAGCGTCTTGCCCAGAAGGTCTTCTAGACTTTTCTCCACAGCCCTGGCTATTCTGACATATTTTCCCAAAAATCCAAGTCCCTCGGCCAAGGAGAAAAGTTTCTCTGTCCTGGGGTCTTTAGTATGGATGCGATGACCAAAGCCAGAAGCACGCTTCCCTCTCTCCTTCATTTCCTTGAGAACTTCAGGAACAACCTCTTCCTCCGAAGCCTCCTTCTCTTCCATACGTCTGGCAATCTCCAAAAAGAGCTTCATCCCTTCCTCGATAGCTCCTCCGTGATACCTGGAGATAGCTTGAACACCGGCAGCAATAGCTGAATTCAACTCAGCTCCTGTCGAGGCTACTGTCCTTGCCGCAAGAACTGAGGGAGGGCTGGCTCCGTGATCCACTGAAGAGACAAAAATCGCATCGATGAGCTTCCCAGCATCAGGCGTCGGGAATTCCCCTTTTAAAACCAGATAAATAGCCTGGGCAAAAGAAATTTTACCCATGAGTTTATCCACCGGATATCCTCTCAAGCATATTTTGTTAGGTTTAATATCAGTAATGGCTGTCTTCCAATGAAGCTCTCCCATTGTCATCCTCCCTTTTCATTTTTCAGTTTTTTGGCGATTTTGGGAATATCGGAGACAGAGTCTGCCACATGAACTCCAACTTCTTTTAATCTTTTAACCTTGCTTTCATAAGAACCTCTCGACCCCTCGACAATGGCACCGGCATGAGAAAACCTTGTCCCAGACTTGGCGGCTTTTCCCCCTATAAAGGCAATGAGCGGTTTGGTAAACTTTCCCGCCTCTATCAGGTCTGCCACTCTTTCTTCCTGGGTGGTTCCGATTTCCCCGAACATAACCACCATCCGCGTCTCGCCATCCTGCTCAAAAAGCTCCATAACCTCAGGATGAGAGAGACCAAGGATGGCATCGCCTCCAACGTGAATGATAGTACTCTGACCCAAGCCTTCTTCTGTTAAATAATAGGAGATGGCTGATGTCATCCCCCCGCTCCTCGAGCTTACCCCTATATCGCCAGGACGAAACCATTCTTTTGCTCTCTCCGCCCGGCCGCCAATCATTCCCAGAACAGCCTTTCCAGGGCTGACAAGCCCCAGCGTGTTGGGACCGACAAAACGAGCTCCTTTGTCCCGAGCAAGACGGATGATCTCAAGAACATCAAAAATAGGGACGCGATCAGGAACTAAGACCAGGAGTTTCACTCCGGCATCTATGGCCTCTAAAGCCGCATTCTTCACCAGAAAGGCGGGCACAAAAATTACGCTTATATCTATCTGCCCCGCACTTTCCCATGCCTCCTCCACCGAGTCAAAAACAGGAACCCCATGAATTTCTCCTCCTGCTTTGCCAGGTGTCACACCAGCCACCACGCATGTTCCGTAATCCTTCATCAATCGAGTGCGGACCATTCCCTCTCTTCCCGTGATTCCCTGGACAACAATCCTCGATTTTTCATTCACCAGTATGGCCATCATATACTCTCGCTTCTACAGGTTTTTATGATCTCAAAATCTTCCTTTTTTTATGCTTTATTCTTTTTAATTATTTTTTGTCTGTATTCCTTCAATCCGGGAATGGGAAGATGGATAAAAATAGCATCCTGCTCATGAAAGCTGCAAAAAATCTCACAAGCCAAACATTCTGTACATTTACCCTTCTTTGCTTCTTCTTGAGAGACAGAAAGCACAGGTTTTCCCTCTTCGAGCTTCAAGACTTCAGCCTTGCAGGCCTCGATACAGCCTTTTGTCCCACAATCCGGACACTTCTCGTGGTCGATTGCAAGCTTCCCTGTCAGAGTCTCAAAAGAATAGCAGTTTTTAGGAAGAGCAGGATCAACAACTGATTTTACCTCGTGATAGATAGATTGATTTTCTTTGATTAACTCTTCCAGCCTCCGGGCACAAAACTCAGGCGAGTCACCCCTGCCATATCCTTCCACTTTGGCCGGGATATCCTTAAGATAATTCCCAAGGATTTCAATTGCTTTTTCCTCGAAATTCCCTCCAAGACGGATAACACCTGGAATACTGATCTTCTCCTCATTAAAAGCTTTCACCATTCCTCGGGCTGAATGGTATTGTTCCTGGCTGGCAACACCCGAACCAGAGGCAAAATAGCCCCGGATATCAGGCTGGGAGAGGATGATTTTCGAAGCCCGGTAGACTTTGCTCGCCGAAGGATTTCCGCTCGTATCACAGTAATTGGCCAGCTTAAATCCTCTGGTGAGCACAGCATCCATGGACATCATGGAACCACCACCACCGGCTCCATGAAAGCCGATAAGCTTTTCCTCCTTGGATACTTCTTCTGCCATCTGAAAAAAATAAAATGTACCGCGGTAATCCTTCTCTTCTACTTGGTAGGCTATTTTCTCTAATATGGTTGGCGGACGGTCAAACTCTCTCGCCACCTCGATGCCCAATTCCGGATGACGAAAGACTGCATAATCATCGATTGTCAGATGACAGTCAGCAGCATAAACCAGGTTGTCTTCTGTCAGAACCAGAGGATTCATCTCTGCTGAGCGGGCATCATAATGGCGGGCGACTTTATAAAATTTTGTCAAGACATCAGAAAGCTGAAGGAGAAGCTTGCCGGATATTCCTGTTTTCCGGATGAGGTTTCGGGCCTCGTAATCTCTCAAACCCGTCAAAACATCGATAGAAATTTGAGAAACATTTTCTGGATGGCTGCGGGCAATTTCTTCGATTCCTGTGCCTCCGACCGAGCTGAAAATGAGCAAAGGTGATTTTTTTGAGTCCTCGATAACGAGTCCCGCAAAATACTCAGATTTAATCTTGAGTTTTTCCTCGACTAAGATTTTATCGATAACAAAATTCTTGACGTTCATCCCGAACATCTTCCGAGCAGCATCTCCTGCTTCTTCGGAGGTCTCGGCAAATTGAATTCCCCCCAAACCTGCTCTTCCTGTCAGCCAAACCTGTATTTTTAAAACAACAGGTTTCCCTATTTTCTGAGCAATCTTGCGCACCTCCGCAGGAGAGGAAGCTACGTCTCCTTCAGGAACACGAATCCCTCCTTCCTTTAAGAGCTTTTTACTTTGAAATTCGTAAAGTCTTGCCACCCTCTTTTTTCCTTTCGGTCTAATATTATTTAAGCAGCAAGTTATTTTGTCAATGAATATAAGCTGATTTTCAGAGTTGGAAAACCATTGACAGCTTTTTCATTGACACCGAATTACATATTTAGATAAGATTCATATGGTATGTAATAATGGGGGAAAAAATATTTCATATTTTTTTTATTCTATTTCCCGCTTCTTTCGTGCTTACTTTTCTATTAATTAGAATTTTCAAAATTGAGGGAGAAAAAGCTAATTACCTGCTAATCTTTTCAAGCATATTTGGAATTCTAACTCTTATTTTTCTCTTGTTCACAGTTTAAATATTCGTGGGGTCAGGTCTTGCTTTTTGCTTTACTCATAAAAACGCAATTTATACTAATGCATTAGATTGCGGGCGACCTCGCTCTTTTTATAGATGGGCAGGAGAGCATGGCAAAATCTCATCCTGAAGAGGGGAAATATCTGTGTCGCTTTAATCCTTGCAATGAAATTTTAGTGCGTTTGTATGAGATTTTTTAGACAGGCAAAAAACAAGACCTGACCCCTCTTATTGACTAAAGAAAAAATGCTGGCTGTTAAGGGGAAAAATAAGCAAAAGGGGTTAATGGTGGGTAACCCTGCCCAGCCAGCACAGCAGGAATTAGTTAGATTATAGCACATTTGTTACAAAATAAATAGAAATAATAAGATTTTTTTTAAAAAAAAATAATATGTGCTGTAACTGATTCTTTTTCAATTAATTAGCAATCTATTGCAATCAATATTAGCTCTTAATATTCATGAACTTTTTCTCCAAATAAATAGAATGAGATAATCAGGATTAGAAATCAATTTAATGGAAGCTTAAATATTCCTTACAGATGTTATTGACATGTCCATTGCATGTTATATAATTTTGTATAAGGCAAAGTCCCGCTAAGGAAATGAAGAAAAAAGAAGACAAGCAAAAAAGGATGGAAGACAAGACTGGATCAATATTATCTATCATTGCGCCAAGCACCAAGTTCAAGGGGACACTCAGTGGAAGCGACAGTTTGCTTATCGCCGGACATTTTAAAGGGGATATCAAATGCGACGGATTAGTCAGGGTTGACAGGGAAGGAAGGATTCAGGGAACGATCAATAGTCCCTATGTCATTGTCGAGGGAGAGATAAACGGGGATATCATGTCGGCAGAACATGTCGAGCTCAGGGCCGGAGCTCGGGTAGTCGGTAATATCAACACCATTAAAATCGTGATGGCTGAAGGTTGCATTGTACAAGGAGAAGTTCAGACGCCAAGAGAAGGAGATAAACCTTTCGTCTTTGTGGAAAAAAGAAAAAGTGGAAACCAGCAAGATAACCAAGATAAATCTCCTTCATCAAAAGATGTGAAAAATAAGGAAGCAAAGCCTGACAGCCCGAGTAAGAAGAAGCCAAGTTAGAAGAAAATAGGCTTTTCCTTTTTTTATATTTTCACCTTATATTCCTTAGTTTCAGCAAAATTAAGCAAAGTTTGTAACCCATTTGGCAAAGAGATTGAAGTCCATATTTATTTGGCGCTGCCCTTGGATAATATGAGGCCAAAAGATTCGCTTAAGTGCCAGCGGTGCAACACAAATATCCCATGCAAGAAACAGCACGTAATAAGCTCCGTTTGGATATGTAATAATGATTAAAACATGTATTTGGCAAAATAGATTATTGATATTAGATAATTTTTAAGCAATTGCATTTATTACCAAAATTTATGCAGGCAGAAGAGGAAGCAGAGCGTTCATGAACGCAATTAACGTAACCTTGCTGCACATTTACGTTCCATAATAGAAAAAGAGAGCACGTTCATTGCCGGGGAGATGCACGACGAGCTGGGACAGGCATTGACAGCATTGAAAATCAACTCATCATGCTTTTTGTTTCAATCATTAACAATTGATGTTAAAATTGTTATATGAGCGGGAAAAAAAAGATTGAAAATCTTAAACAAATCTTAATTCAAATATTAGAGTGTAAAATTCTTCCCCAAGAAAGTTACCTGGCAGGCGGGACTGCCCTTTATTTTTATTTTCGACACCGTTTATCCATTGATCTTGATTTTTTCACTTCAAAATCTTTCAAGTCCGAATCTCTTGTTTTCAAAATGAGAAAGTGTTTGGATCGTGTGGATGTTGAAATTATGGAAAAAGAAACTCTAATCTTGTTTCTTTCTGGCAAAAAAATAAAATTTTCATTATTTCATTTTCCATATCAACTTTTGTCTGATATAGTTTTATTTAAAGTAAGTAAGGGGATTATGTGTCCCCTAGCATCATTTGAAGATATTGAAGCAATGAAGGCTGTTTCCCTTGCTCAGAGAGGTTCAGCCAGAGATTTTGTAGACTTGTATTATTTACTCCAGCGAACTAAGCATACCTTCGAGGATGTTGCTATTCGCGTTCAAAAAAAATATCAGCTTGAGAAGAAATATGATTATCACTTGAAAACTGGCATGGTTTATTTTGATGATGCCGAAAAGGAGATCAATTCCATCATGATCGTTGATCAATCGGGAAGAATTCGAAAAGTTTCACCAAAAGAATGGAAAGAGATAAAAAATTTCTTTTTGAGGTTTTGCCGATGAGAGAAGAACTCTTTTGGGACAGGGAGGAACAGATGCTTTCTCCTGAAATTGAGATTGAAAGGGCGATCAATTTTGGAGGCTTTGAGTTTATAGAAGAAGTTCAGAAAAAACATGGCATGACGAAGTTTGCAGAAGTATTAATGAGAAACAAAAATCTGAGCAAAAAAGCTGTCAATTACTGGTGTCTAGTTCTTGGTATCAAGCGAACAAAGACCTACACATTTCAGAACACAGTTACTATCTGGATGCCGTTCAGGTAGCTAAACTGTCGTATTACGCAATCTAAAATTGGCCATATTTTCAACATTCATGAGAAAAAATGGAATAAATGGGGACAGTCCCCATTTATGACTAACTCTATAAAGATTAAATTTCAAATGTTAAGACGCAACCCTTATCAACACTGTCAATCTTAGTGTCAATCTTAGTTGACATAAAACTTTTCCCTGTGATATAAATGATTTAGCCAGCTGGGAATTAATGATATCCATCTTCTAATGGGCAGATACAATAGAAGAAGGGAAAGAATTGAAGGTCAGCAGAAAAAGCAAATTCCAATTCCTTAACTGCCTCTAACAACTTCAGATACGCGCAGCCCTCCAGGTGAAGCGGTTGCCCGTTTATGAACCACAAAGGATGAAAAGAAACAGAAAACAAAAAATCAACTAATAAATGAATTGGTATAAATGCATAAAGCGATTAAAGAATTGGAATCAGCAGAAACCCAACGTATATTTTGCACTAGCTAAGGGGACAATAAAAAACAAACAACCAGACAAGCAGAAGAAAAACTACATGCTTGTATGGCAAAAAAGAGAATATATTTGACAGTTAGAAAAAAGCTCCTTTTTGGCCAGAAGAGGGAAAAATTATTCAGTATAAAAACATTGGCTTTTATTGAAAATTGGAGATAGTTAAAATTAGAGTAAATACGAGAAAAACGGGAATCGATATTTTAGGTGATGTGCCCTGGGGCACGCATTTCTGTCAGTTTTACCTGACCAAAAAAGATCTAATTGATATCCTGGTGCCTTATTTCAAAGCAGGATTAGAAAATAATGAATTCTGCATGTGGATCACCTCAGAGCCTCTTTCCGAAAAAGAAGCGAAAGAAGCAATGAGAGAAGCTCTCCCTGATTTTGATCGATATTTAAAAAGAGAGCAAATAGAGATTCTTCCCCATGAGGAATGGTATCTGAAAGAGGGAACTTTCAATCTCCAAAGAGTTCTTAATGCCTGGATTGATAAGCACAATCAAGCCTTGGCCCAGGATTATGATGGCCTAAGGTTGACAGGTAATTTAGCTTGGCTTGAGGAGAGAGATTGGAGAAATTTCATTGAATATGAAGAAAAGATGAACAATGTTATCGACAAATACAGAATGATGGCCATTTGCACCTATTCTCTCGATAAATGTGGAGCCTCCGAAGTCATAGATGTGGTCAGCACTCATCAATTTGCGCTTAGGAAGCGGGAAGCCAATTGGGAACTTATACAGAAATCTAAACCAAAAGAGAGAAAGGAGACCCGTGCCGTTGAAGCGATAGAAAAGAAGAAACTGGGCAATAATAGGAAACTGATGACAATCAGTCGAATGAAATACAATTTAATGAAAGAATTAGGAAAGAAAATACTTGATATACGACTCACTGGGAAGGTGTCCTTAAGAGATTTAGCTAAACATACGGGCCTATCCGGAAGTTTTCTTTCTCAAGTGGAACATGGAAAAACCAGCCCTTCTATTTCTTCATTAGAAAAAATAGCTAAGGCCTTAAATACACCCTTGGGCCGTTTCTTTGAAGGTGAATTTCCCAAAAGAATCTCAATTATAAAAAAGAAGAAAGATAAGAAATTTGTAGCTAAAGACTCAAAGGCATTTTATGAAATACTTGTCCCAAATATATTTAACCCTACTATATCCCCAGTTCTTTTTACTTTAAAGCTCGGAGGGAAACTCAGCAAATCACAACTTGAGGCCTTTAAGGAAGAAAGATTCATATGTGTTTTAAAGGGCAAAATAGAACTCGCTTGTTTAAAAGGAAATTTTATTTTAGAAGAAGGAGACAGTATTTATTGTAAATGCGATGCCTCCTGTAATAAGATGTCGAACGTTGGTAATAAAGAAGCTATTGTCCTGTGGGTAATGCGGACTCCATCAACATAAGCAAGGAATACTAGATTGAGAAGAGTAACTACAGAGATGGTTCTGATGATAAAAGTAACACGGGGAAAGAATACAGATATTTGGAGAAAATGCGAAAGGACAAATAGACATGAAACAGAAGTAGAATTTATCGAGATTGACGATATAGAGACGTGATAGCTGGAACCTAAATAAATTTTTTTGAGATATTGGTTAAATATAGATAAATATTAATAAGAAATACTTAACCATATGATATTTAAACAGAGAATATTTTTTAGAGAAAAAGTAGGACTTTAGTTAAATATTCTTTGTCTTAAGGAGATAACAATGGCTATCGAATATGCAGGCCAAGAGAAAAGGAAATTCGAGCGCATAGAAAATCCATTTTTTATATCATATCGATTAGAAGGTGATCATAGTTTTGGAGTCTCCAAGGCAATTGGCGAAAATATAAGCGGAGGAGGGCTGATGTTTGAAAAGGAAAATTCTTTTCATGCAGGAATTATCTTATATCTTGAAATATATCTTCAATCAAATACAACCGAAGATACAATATATTCAACTCCCGCTAAAGCAAAGGTTGCTTGGGTAAATAGAAAAGAAAATGTAAGCAAGGAGCTGGGAAGTAATAAATATCAAGTAGGCTTAGAATTCATCGAAATAAAAACTGAAGATAGAGAGAGAATTATCGAATATGTAGAAAGAGCAAAAAGATAAAATGTTCACACTTTCAAGAATGAAAATAAAAAACTGCATATTTATCTGGAAAAAGGATAATATATTTTGCACTAACGAAAAAGTTCCTTGTTTGTCATATAAAAAAAGAGTTTTAATAGAAAAACTTCATCTACTTCTTAATATTGGGGGAAAGAAAGATGGGAGGGAAAACTAGAAAAACGGGAATCGATATCTTAGGTGATGTGCCCTGGGGCACGCATTTCTGTCAGTTTTACCTGACCAAAAAAGATCTAATTGATATCCTGGTGCCTTATTTCAAAGCAGGATTAGAAAATAATGAATTCTGCATGTGGATCACCTCAGAGCCTCTTTCCGAAAAAGAAGCGAAAGAAGCAATGAGAGAAGCTCTCCCTGATTTTGATCGATATTTAAAAAGAGAGCAAATAGAGATTCTTCCCCATGAGGAATGGTATCTGAAAAAGGGTGCTTTCAACACCCAAAGAGTTCTTAAAGGCTGGGTTGATAAGCTCGACCAAGCCTTGGCCCAGGATTATGATGGCCTAAGGTTGACAGGGAATACATTTTGGCTTGAAAAAAAAGATTGGAGGAATTTTACCGAATATGAAAAAGATGTAAACAATGTTATTGGCAAATACAGAATGATGGCCATTTGTTCCTATTCTCTCGATAAATGTGAAGCATCCGAAGTCATAGATGTGGTAAGTAACCACCAATTCGCACTGATTAGGAAAGAAGGTAAGTGGAAACTTATAGAAAGCTCCGAGCGCAGGAAGGCGGAGGACACTATAAAAGAATCAGAGAAACGCTATAGGCAGCTCTTCGAGGGCATCAGCGACGCGGTTATGGTTTATAGTTCGCAAGGAAAATTCCTGGATTGCAACGAAGTTGCGTTTAAGAGGTTGGGTTATAACCGTGAAAAGTTCCTTAGCTTGACCGCTTCAGATATAGTTCATCCGGACTTCCACAAGCTGATGAAGGACAACCAGAAAAGGATATGGGCTGGAGAAACTACTATAGTTGAATCGGCGCATCGCTGCAAGGATGGGAGGGTCATCCCAGTAGAGGTCAATGCCCGTAGGATTGAATATAAGGGAGAACCGGCTATCCTTGCTGTAGTGCGTGACATCACGGATCGCAAGAGAGCGGAGGAAGAGTTGAGAAAGAGTCGCGACTATCTTGAAAGGCTAACCAACTCTATGTGGGATGCGGTCTTCTCAGTGAAAATGCCGGAGAGGGTAATTGAGTGGGCTAATGATTCATTTAGACTCATCGGCTATGACCTCGAGGAGTGTATTGGTAGAACTACGGAGTTTCTCTACCCGGACGAAAGTGAGTTCTTAGACTTTGGCAATAAGCTAAAAAACGCCATTGCAACGGGAAAAGACATATTACATGCCGAACAATCATTAAAAAGAAAAACTGGTGAGGTCTTTCCAGCGGAAGTTACTACAACTATTTGTAGGGAAAAAGGTGAGGTTGTTCGTGTCACCAGCATTATTAGAGACATAACCGAGCGCAAACGAACAGAGGAGGAATTAAAGAGTTCTCAAGAACAGTTACGTAACCTTGTAGCCCGCCTACAATCTGTAAAAGAAGAAGAAAGGAGGCTAATAGCGCGTGAGATCCATGACGAACTGGGGCAGACACTGACCGTTTTGAAAATGGACCTATTCTGGTTAGCCAAAAGAATTCCTAAAGATCAAAGACCATTCCATGAGAAGACAAAATCAATGTCAAAACTCATCGATAAAACTATCCAAAGAATAAAAAGAATTTCCGCACAATTGAGACCTGGATTGTTGGATTATTTAGGTCTTCCAGCAGCAATTGAATGGGAAGGGGAAGAATTTCAAAATCGGACAGGAATTAAATGTGAAGTGAACATAGATTCTGAGGATATCATTATGGAACAAGATCGTTCCACGGCAATATTCCGCATCTTTCAGGAGACTCTAACGAATGCTGCCAGGCATGCAAATGCTAAGAAGATAAAAGTGAGCCTAAAAGAGAAAGCTGGCAAGTTAGAGCTCCGAGTGAGAGATAATGGGAAAGGAATTACAGAGAAACAGATTTCCGATCCTAAATCTTTCGGCTTAATCGGAATGCGGGAACGTGCTCAATTTTTGGGAGGAGAAGTCAAAATCAGGGGAGTTCAAGATAAAGGGACCACAATAATAGCTACTGTCCCCCTTATACAAAAAGAAAAAGCCTGATGATAAAAATACTCATCGCTGATGATCATCCCATCGTTCGTAAAGGACTGAAGGATATTATCGAAGAAATTCCCGATATGGCGGTGGGTGGTGAAGCAAGCAACGGGCAGGAAGCATTAGAAAAAGTGCGGAAAGGTGACTTTGATATTGTTGTGCTGGACATTTCCATGCCGGGCGGAAACGGGCTGGATATTTTAAAACAATTAAAAGATGAAAAACCTGAGCTTTCCGTTTTAGTTCTAAGCATGTATCCGGAAGAACAGTATGCGGTCCGGGTCTTAAGGGCAGGTGCTTCTGGATATCTGACAAAAGAAAGCGCTCCAGAGGAATTGATAGCGGCAATAAGGAAAGCATCGACAGGTGGCAAATATATCTCTTCTTCTCTCGCCGAGAAATTAGCTTTTGATTTAGAAATTGATGCTGAAAGACCACTCCACGAGACTCTATCCGATCGTGAATATCAAGTGATGCGTATGATGGCTTCAGGGAAAACCGGAAAAGAGATTGGAGAGGAACTGTTCTTGAGTGTAAAAACAATCAGCACCTACCGGTCTCGCATATTAGAGAAAATGAAAATGAAGAGCAGTGCCGAATTAACCCATTACGCTATAAAATATAGGCTAGTGGAGTGAAATCACCAGAAAGTAGAAAACAGTAGGCAGCGATGAACGGAAGCATTATTGCGCATTCAGACAATACAATTCGCTATCGGCAATTTTGGCATTAATTTGAGTTTTGTATTTAGTATGGTAGAATAAATATAATTAAAAGAGGTACTAAAATGGCAAATGAATATAGTTATACTGTTTTAATTGAAAGAGATAATGAATCAGGTGATTATATTGCATATGCTCCAGCTCTTGATGGATGTGTCGTCCAAATGAAAACTTATGAAGAAGCATTGGTAGAGATTAAAGAAGTATTGAAAGATTTTATTCAAGATTATATCACTAGCGGCGAAGAGCTTCCGGTCTTCTGAAAACTTCCCCCCAATTATCCTCCTTCATTAATTTGTAGGACATATACCGACAAACTAATTGGTCAAAATCCTACAAAAATATCAGACAAACTCCGATACCATTATTATTATTCCTGGCTTAGGCTGAACACGTCAGCTAATGACCAGGGAAAATAATTTGAAAATAGAGGATGGTCTGACATGAAAGTTCTTATTGTCGATGATTCAATTCTCTTGCGCGAACGGCTAACGGCCATGATTTCTGAGCTTCCGGGAATAGAAGTAATAGGTCAAGCAGAAAGCGCAGAGAAAGCCATAAACACCATACGGATACTAAAACCGGATGTAGCGATACTGGACATCCGGATGCCTGGAGGAAGCGGGTTTGAAGTGCTCGAAAATATCAAGAGAGATAAATCGACTCCTTTAATGATAGTGCTTACCAGCTATCCCTATCCTCAATACAAGAAAAAATGTCTGGATTCTGGTGCTGATTATTTCTTTGATAAATCTACTGAATTTCAAAAGGTCATTGGAGTGCTTAAAAAGTTTATTAAGAAATCTGATGCTGAGGGAAATTAGCAAACATAAAGGAAGTAAAAGGCGACAAAAAACGACAAAAAACGACAAGATGCGACATTCTGAATGCAAATATTGACAGTAATGGCAACACTTTTAATGATGAAGATGAATTACCTTATATTTTAAGGTAAACATAAATTGAAGGGTAAATATAAGACAAAAGGCCAACCTCTAGATGAATTAGCTAAATTACGACAGCGAATTACTGAATTTCTGAAATCAGAAACTGATCGCACGCGGGCGAGGGAGGCACCCAAACTTGGCAGGTACCAGGTAAAGAAGCGAAGGTAACATGAAAATCAATGTAAAATTAGCACTGACATTTCTACCAATATGTTTGGTTCCACTTATAACAATCACCATTTTTACGAATTTCTTAGCAAAAAAAACTATCACTAGACAAGTTTTCAATCACCTCGAATCGGTTGCTACAATCCAACATGCCAGGATCCATATGGTCGTTGATAAATATCTTGAGAGATTAGCCTTGGTCTCCAGCAAGACTCAATTGCGAATAAATCTGGACAATTACATCAAAGAGAAGAATCAATCCGACCAGGAAGAAATGAATAAGAACTTGCTTAATACTCGTTCTGCTATTGCCGGTTTCCAAAATATAGATATGCTGAATCTCGATGGAGAGGTAGTAGCCTCCACCAACGAGGAAAAGATAGGCACAAACCATGTCAATGAAGAATTTTTCGTGCGAGGGCTTGTAGAAAATAGGGTAGACATGCTCTTTCTTGACGAGAATCGCAATTTAAAGGTCCATTTCTCCGGACCTATCTACCTGGAGGACACACTTATAGGGGTGGTAGTGATCGAGTCCACCACGCACAGTATTATCTCTATGGTCAAAAATTATTCCGGACTGGGTGAAACAGGCGAAACGCTTTTAGCCAAAAGAGATGAAAACGGGGATGCTCTATTCATCACTCCGCTGAGATTTGACGCAGACGCTGTGCTAACCAAGAGAGTGTCAAAGGAGGCTCTAGAGTCACCTATCACGCAGGCCTTTTTAGAGAATGATCAGCTATTTACGGATTCTATTGACTATCGTGAGAAACCGGTTCTTGCCGCTACACGATGCGTTGAAAACACGGACTGGGGTCTTGTGGTGAAAATAGATAAGGCTGAAGCCTTTACGCCTGTAGCTGGTTTGCGCAATTCATTAGTACTCATTATCGTGATTGCTTCAATAGCAATCCTCTTTGTGTCTCTTTACACTGCCAGAAACATCACCAGGCCGATAACGGACCTCACTCGTACAGCGACTGAAATAAGTGGAGGCAACCTGTCCCGAAGATTAAAAGTAACATCTAAAGACGAAATTGGTCTCTTAGCGCAGTCCTTTAATAAAATGGCTAATAA
>Ga0209986_10003394_pt1 | contig 13975 bp, 16 predicted proteins | sample BlataG_FD_183168 | JGI IMG/M metagenome (GOLD analysis project Ga0209986, IMG submission 183168) | Deep subsurface microbial communities from Black Sea to uncover new lineages of life (NeLLi) - Black_00105 metaG (SPAdes) (version 2) | ecosystem: Environmental > Aquatic > Marine > Oceanic >...
GGGAGGGCGATATTCAAGTGCAAAAAGTCGAAACTTATGGGAGCGTAAGTCCAGTTGCCCGTGTGGGCGTTGAAAGGGTAAGCATGAAAACCGATTTGATTCCTCCTAAAAGAATGAAAGCCGTGCTCATAAAATCAGCGAAAGCAAGATTGCTTAGTGAAACATGTGTTTTTGTTTGCACAAGCTGTTGGGACTACATTGAAATGGCGTGTGCAAGAGACTTGCCTGATAAGCCGAAATGTCCAAGATGCGGTTCCACAACAATAGGTCTTCTTAAAGTTGAAGAGGAGAAGGTTCTTCCAATTGTTGAAAAGAAAGGTGAGAAGTTAACTAAAAGAGAAGAGCGAATACATAGGCGGGCGTTGCAGACAGCGCATTTAATAGCGAGATATGGAAAACCTGCTGTTGTGGCGTTGTGTGCCAGAAGGGTTAAACCGTCGGATGTTATGGTGGTTCTTGAAAAAGAACACGAACTTACGGACAGATTTTACGAGTTGGTTCTTGAAGCTGAACGTAAAGCCTTGAGTAAGAGATTCTGGTAATGCTGAGACTCACAACAACTTTTAAATCAATGGTCAACGTAGTTTGGATAACGTTCTTATCCGCTTATGGAGAAAGAAAAATTTGGAGATAAGTCGAAAAAAACTAAGAGAAGAGGTTCTCAAAAGAACTGAATACGTTAAAACTTGTGTTCTAGCCAGAGAACTGTGCCTTCTGGTTCGCACGAATAGAGCTGTGCTGGAACCGAAGGATGTACATGACATGTGCCTTCACGTATCTGGTCTCTGCAAAGAACAAGGATGTGAAGAGCCGAGTGAATTGTGCCGTAAGGCTGCAGAGGCTGTGTTAACAGACGAGAAGAAATACCTTGAATTGTGTGCTCAGAGCTGTACGAAATGCGGAGAATCTCGAACACCGAGACCTAAGAAGGCAACTTATGTTGCTTAGAATTAGTGGAAAACTTTTAAAACATCAAAACAATGGTTAAAACAAAATGATACTCATGTGCGAATGGAGGTTCATGAACTGTTTATTGCGCCTTATGTTCCGAGCCCGTCTTCAGTGATTCGTCAAATGCTTGTTTTGGCTGACTTGAAGCCTGGAGACGTTTTCTTTGACTTGGGTGCAGGAGACGGTAGGGCAGTTATAATGGCTGCTAAAGATTTTGGTGCGAGGGCTGTTGGAGTCGAGTTGAGGGAGGATTTAGTGAAGAAAGCGTTAGGCTCTGTCTATGAGCATAATCTTCAGAATAGAGTGACAATAGTGAACAGCGACATGTTCAAGGTGGACTTGTCTTCAGCGGATGTTGTTTTTCTTTATTTGACAACAAGCGCGAATGAGAAAGTTAAGCCTAAACTTGAGGGTGAGCTTAAGAAAGGAGCTCGTGTGGTGTCGCACGATTATGAGATTGTAGGGTGGAAACCCGTTAAGGTTTATAATTTCTGCGAAAACCCAAAACTGGGATATCCATCGCACACTATTTACTTGTACAAGAAGAGTTAAACTTTGTAAATGAAACTCGTGCGTTCTGTTGCTTTCAAGATTTCTTTTTGAGTTTTATGAACAGACCTTGATAGGGCAAGTCGGGCATTTCAAACCGGAAAAGCCGAAACCCTTTTGCTAATAGTTTTTATAAGGAGTGTTTGATTTTGAGAATTTGGGTAAGGATAGGCTGGCGTGGAAAATGTTGTTTGTTCCGTGGAGATACATTGCTGATTGGAAATGCGTTGCTTGTGGTAAGTGTTGTAGGTTTTACAGTGTCGTTTTGAGTTTTCCTGAGTGGCTTAAAATTGTTAAAAATTATGGGATTGATAAAACTGTTTCTGGGTTGAATAAGCTGTTTATAACGAGGAGAAACGACGGCTCATGTGTGTTTTTATGTAAACTCTCAAATACGCATTTCTGCGGATTACAATTTATGAAGCCTAAAGCGTGTAAGCTCTGGCCTTTCAGAGTTCTCAGTAGACCTGAGTATGGATATGTAAACGACGCTGTTTACTACTATGGAGGGAGTAGATTCTTCATATATGCGGATTCTAATTGTAGCGGTCTTATTTATGGAGAGCCAACGGAAAAATTCGCCAAGTACACGTTGAATGAGTTTGTAGAAATTGCTCTAGAACGCCGTAAAGATCAATCCAAGACAACTGCGAACATACGATTTCTCCAAACCTATACTGGGTTTAGAATTTGAACATGAAGCCAGTCTCCCATTTGAGACGGTTATCGTACGATGGCTAGTTCTGGTGGCGACTGCGGTGATTTTTGCTTTTGTAACGCTGTTGAAGCTAGGTGGCGAGAAACCTAATCTGCCGTCGCTTTCCAAGGCTTGTTCACGGTGAACGTAAAGCTTACACATCCAAAGGAGAAGAGGAGACATTTGCGGTTTTTCTGCGCAAGCAAAAAATGGTAGACCCCCCTATATTTTTTTGTGTATCACCATTATTTGGAGCTAAACAGATCAGTGTAAATTGGAAAGAAGAGTCTCAAACGAAAAGAGGTTCAAACAAGAATTCCTGCCACTACCAAACATCCCACATCAATACATTCCAGAATGTCATGCAAAAATTCTCAGTTTTTTCAGAGAAATACGAGACAATATAAAGTTACGATGTGAACTCCCTATGGTCGTTCGCTTCTAAAATCTTAGGTTATGTTCAGTTCAAAAAAACCTCGATTGGTTTCCTAGAACGTCGGCGGCTTAACGATTGGTATCCGTTAGGTTTTTCCTTTCAGCTTTTTTGTCCCGAAGGCTTTGAGATGGGTTCTGTTGCACGGAGGAAGCCGTCGGCTGTTACATCGATTTTTATTCTTCTTCTTTCGAAGTTGCATATTCTGCAGTCTAAGATGCGTGCGATTCTGACGAACTCTCCTCTGTTTGCTTCCGGATTGACTTGCTGGTCTTGCCAGTAGACGCGTTCGTAATCCACTATTATTGCTCCGTCTAGGTTGTGCGCCAAGCCTGTGCCTCCAGCCATCTCATAGCTTTCCCAAGTTTCGGTGCTTCTTTGGTTCACGTACAAGGCGGTTACGCCGTGAACTTGGTTGTATCGGGCTAGTTCCATGACGCGGTGTTTTAATGCTCCACGGTAGGCTTCAAGCACGGTGACAGAGTCGATTATGGTTAGTTTGATTTTTTCTTTTTCGGCAACGTAACGGTAGGTTTCGGTGAAAGTGCTCCAGTCCCGCAGTTCTGGATAAGCGACTGTGTCAAGCACGAAAAGGTTTTCACGAATTTTGTTCCAGTCTAAGCCTATGATGTCTGCCTTCTGTTTTAGGCGAGACTGCAGATCAAAGCGTGGAGTTGCGCTCTTCCAAGTGTCTTCAGCTGTTGCATACAAAACTTTTCTGCCGGAGCCTGCAACTCTAACAGCTATTTCTTCGACAAGTATTGACTTTCCTGCACGAGGTAGTCCTGTTATGGCGAATTGTCCGCATATTGGTATGCCGTTTAGGCTTTTTCCTTCTGTCGTCATGAAAAGGTGGTCTATGAAGGTGCCTGTTGGTAGGCTTAGTAAGGGTTTTTTGGCTTCTGGTGCTTCGTCTGGGCTTAAAACAAGAGATCTCAGTTTTTCTTCTTTTCTTTCGACTTTCGTTGTCATTGGTTTTGTTGTCAGTTCCCATTCGTCTGTTGGTTTTTTGGCGGTTTTCATTGCTTCTGCAACGGTTTTCGCCATGGCTTTCATAAGCTTCTCAACTTCCGGGGTTGTGGAAGCTTGTTCTACGGGTGGCGGAGTTTGTGGTGGCGATGGTGTGGGAACGGCAGCAGCTTCAGCTATGAGTGTCCACTGTTCTCCTCGCCGTTCAATAACGCCCTCAGTCTTCAAAGACTGTAAAAATGCATAAGCAGAGTTAGGTCCATATTTGGATATGCCTAAACCTTCTGCGATTTCGTTGAGTGATGCCTTACCGTCGCGGGGTTTGAGAAATTCCAGTATGTCTTTCTCTTCAACCATGGTTTTCCCAAGTCTAAATGGGCTTGGAGAACTATAAAGTTCACGCTTTGTCGGATTATATCTTCCACCGAGTTGGTAGCTTGGTTGAGTGCTGTTTTGTTCAACAAAGGAAAGATTTCAATTGTTCAGCAAATTGGGTTATAAGTACGAAAAAGTAAATGTTAAAGTTCTCATTTAAGCTTCCCTGAGGTTAGATTATGGTTAAGCCTAAAATCGGTTTGTCCACGCTTTATTGTCTAGGCGAACCCTTCAAAAAAATGACTCAACGCATACTCAAAGCAGACACAACCTACATAGAAATTGTTGATGAAGGTTTCCATGCACTAAACAAGAGAAGAGTTCAAAACCTAAACGAGTTAGCTGCTTCTTACGCCTTAAAATACACGGTGCACTCGCCCTTTGCAGACATAAACATAGCTTCACCTTCAAAACCACTTTTAAACACCATGCTAAAGAGACTTAAAAAATCCATCCTATACGCTAGTGCCTTGAACTGTCAAGTATGGGTTTTCCATCCAAGATTGAAAACGGGCATAAGCATGTTTTACCCCGGCAAGGAATGGATTCAAAACCTAGAAACTTCACGTTTACTGTTCAAGTTTGCAAGAGACCATGGCGTGGAAGCTGCTGTAGAAAACGTGCCAGAACCTTTCCCATTCATCATGAAAAGCATGGAAGATTTCAAAAGATTCTACAATGAAGTCAATGAAAATATAGGTTTAGTTTTAGACATTGGACACGCAAACATCAACAAACAAATAGAACTTTTCCTAACAACTTTTGCAGATAGGATTGTGCACATGCATGCACATGATAATTACGGAAAAAGCGACCAACACCTAGGAATAGGCTACGGAAACGTTAACTGGGAGAAAACAGCGGCTTTAATCAAAAAAATCTCCTACAAAAGCATCGTTGTTGTAGAATCAGTGGAACATGTTGAACAAAGCATATCTAGACTAGAGAAGTTGCTGGGTTAAGCTGTTCTAAGCTGCATACATTGTTAGAAGTCATTTTTCATCCCACATTTCATAAAGGTTTATATGGGTCCAAAAACAATAAAATATGTGGGTAAAGCTTGATGGGAAAGACTAAAATGGACGAGAGAGGCAGAATTTTAATTCCCTCAGAAGAAAGGGAGAAACTCGGTCTTAAAGCTGGAACCGAATTTCAATTAATCGAAAAGAGTGGAGTGTTGCTTCTAAAACCCATTATCCCCAAGCCTGTCAGAGTGCGGTCTAAGAAGAAAAAGTGGGGTACGGAAGCGTTTTTAGACGCTGGAGAGGCAACTTTTGGTGAATAAAGAGAAAAGAGTGCTTGATGTTAACGCGTTGGCAATATTCCTTGTTGAAGATCACCCAGGGAACCATTATGTTTCCCCCGTCATCGAGGAAGGACTAAGAGGAGCATTTATCCCGCTGATTATAGACATTCTTCCAGTTAAGGTATACTGGGTGATGACAAAGAAATGGGGCTGCACAAAAAGGGAAAGCGCAGAAGCAATCAAACATTTCGTAAGAGAATATGACAGACCACAATATTGTTGCCTCAGTAGGCGAACGATAACAGAAACTTTCAAGCTGGCTGAACAAATAAAGCACGACGTGTTCGACTGCGTTTATCTCTCACTCGCACTGCAAGAAGGCGCAAGTGCAATCATCACCACGGACACAGACTTTGAAAGGCTCTGTAAACGTGTGAACCTCAACTACATAAATCCAGTTCCGATAAACGTATTGAAACGCTTTAGAGAATGGGACCAAAATCTCTGACCAGACCAAAATGCCACGAATAACTCACGGCTTTCAGTTTTCCAGTAACGATATTTCTATTTTGATGAAGTCTTCTGCTACTCTAGTGTTTTTGAAGACCTTCCGTGCTTGCTCCAGCAGTACGCTTGTATCGTCATATCTTGCACTGATATGCGTCAGAACCAGCTGCTTCACTTTCGCTTTTTTTGCGTTTTCAGCCGCTTGGCAGGGTGTTGAATGCCCATCTTCCTCGGCTCTTTCAGCCAATTCATCATCCAACGTAGCATCGTGAATCAGCAAGTCTGCACCAGTCGCAAACTTCACAAATCCTTTAAACGGTCTTGTGTCGCCTGTGTAAACGATTTTTCTTCCGGGTCTTGGCGGTCCAACAACTTGTTCAGGTTTTATAACTAGTCCGTCTGGCAGCTTGACTTTATGTTTATGCTGGAGTTTTGACCATAACGGTCCTTCTGGAACGCCTAAGGCTTCTGCTTTTTCTGGATAGAATTTTCCGGGTCTTGGCTTTTCCTCTAAGGCATATGCTAGGCTTGGGATTGCATGGTTTGCCCAAACAGCTTTTACTGTGTAATCTTCTTCTTCGCAGACAACACCAGCCTCTTCTATCTCGTGAATTTCAACTGGAAAAGTTAAGACAAACTGAACTGTTTCCTTAATTGCTTCAATAAAACGTTTTATTCCTGACGGCCCATAAACCTCAAGTTTTCTTTCCCTATCCAGCAAAGCCATGGTCTGCAGAAGCCCAGGCAAGCCTAAAACGTGATCGCCGTGCATGTGAGAAACAAAAACTTTCACTTTCTTGTGAAAACCCGTTTTAGCCTTCATCATCTGCCTCTGAACACCTTCGCCGCAGTCAAACATCAACTGCTCGCCTTCACGCTGTATGAGAATGGCTGGCAAACTTCTTTTAGGCGTTGGAACACTTCCAGCCGTTCCTAAGAAAATCACGCGTAAACTCATGTTTTTACACCTTTTCAAACACGGCTATTTCTCTTGTTAGGCTTCTGTGAACATAAACGAAATGGCTCTCTAAATGCTTATACCCCAGAGTTATGCCTGCGCGGCTGAGATTCAATGTTTTTGGTGCAGCCATGCAAATGCGCTGTCCCTTGTCTAACAATTCGTGAACGCTCGTTAAAACTTCTTCAACTATCTGCCTTGTGGTTCGCTTCACAGTGGTTGCAGACCTTCCATAAGGCGGATCAGTCACAACACAGTCAACCTTTGTTATTGGTAAGCTTTGTGCATCCGCAACAACAATGCCTTCAGGCGTAATCTTAAAGTAAGCCAAGTTTCGAAACGTTCCCTTCGCCATCCTTCTTTTAATGTCCGAGCCTAGAACTCGGCAACCAATAAGCGAAGCCTCAATAAGCATGCCCCCAGTCCCACAGAACGGGTCAAAAACTAAATCTCCAATCCTAGGTTTAGCTAAGTTAACCATGCACCTTGCAAGTTTCGCTTGCATTGCAGAAGGGTGGAAAAAAGGCTTTTTTGTCGGTCGTCTTTCAAAGAATGGTTTTGGCAAAATGTCAGCAATCTTCACTCCAAAAACGAATTTCCCATCCGTTAGGATTCCAGTGAACGTTTTATCTGGATTTTTCAAATTCACCTTGGCTTTTGTTGCTTTCTTCAGTATGATTTCGCCGAGTTTTCTCTCAAGAGCCATCTCATCGATTTCCAAAACATGTCTTTTCACTCGTTTAACACGAACCGCGAAGCTTTCACTCTCACTTAGAACCTTGTTTAGATTTGTGGAACGTAAGGCTCTCACTATCTCGCTTGTTTCTGCTTTACAACTGAACAGTTCCAGTCCACAAATTCTCGTCAAGGCTGCCCTATGCTTTACAGCTTCTGCACAACTCGAATCTGTTTCAAGCCTTAATGCTTGGTCCAGCCTTTCCAAAACCGTGTATGCATAGCCTTCAGCTTCAAGTATCGCCTTTAACTCTGAAACTGGCAGAGTTTCATGTTCGCCAGAAAGCAGAAAGAAAAGTTTAGCCACTTTTAGGCTCCTTTACGTGGTTAACGCTTTGCTTATTAATGGAGCGATGGAAACTTTGCTCACTGAGCTTGGAACACTGTCTGTGCCTATTATCTCTTCGGCTCCGTTTTCCAGAATTCTCTTTTTTGCATCGCCCATAAGCAACGGATGCACACAAGCTACATAAACTTTTTTTGCACCCTGTTCTTTAACGAATCTCACAGCTTTCGCCATGGTTCTACCGCTACTTATGATGTCATCAAATATTATCACGTCACGATTTTCAATCCGTAACTCCTTCTCTTCTAATGTGACGCTTCCCGTTACCACATCCCTTCGTGTGGAAACGTAATCAAATCCACCCTTCAAAACACTGTCAGCTTCCTTTGCCACACTCAAAGCCTTTTTGCCAACAGACAGTGAAACAGGGTTTTCCACTAAGTCCTTTGCTTTGAAATACTCTGCCAAAAGAGGAATAGCGGACAAGTCTTCAACAGGAGTGTTAAAAGTCTTTAACACCTTCGGATTATGAGCGTTCACAGTTATTATTCTGTTTACGCCGCAGTTTTCAAGCAGTTTAACAATGGTTTTTACGCTGAAAGCCTCACCTGATAAAAATCTTTTGTCTTGGCGGCTATAGGCGAAGTATGGCACCACTGCTGTTATGCTTTTTGCTTTCATCTCTAGAGCGTTATCAGCCATGAGTAGAAGCTGGATGAGTCGTTGATCTTGGGGTGGACTTGTGGTTTGCACTATTGCGACATCTTCGTTCTGCAGGGAGTCTATGTTGAATCGGATGTAGGATTCTCCGTCTGGAAAGGTTTTGAAAAACACTGGCGCTGCTTCTACGTTTAAGGCTTCAGCTATGCTTTGTCCTAGTTTTTTTGATGCTGGTCCGGGTATTATCTTCATTTTCTCGCCGCTTTTAGAATGCGGTTGCCCAGCTTTTTAGAGTTTTCCAGAGGCTTTATGTTTCTCTATTAGTTCTTTTGCTCTGTCCATGCGGATTTTGTGTTCTTCAACCATTTTTTCAGCCACGAAATCTATCAGCTTGCCTGTTGCACCTGCTGCTACTGCGATGTTTCTTGCGTGAAGTGACATGTGTCCGCGTTGTATTCCTTCATGGGCTAATGCACGTAATGCTCCGAGGTTTTGAGCTAGACCGACAGCCGCTAGAACTTCTGCAAATTCGTTAGCAGTTTTTACGCCTAGGATTTTTATGGCTATCTTCGCTATTGGATGTGTTCGCACGGCTCCGCCTATTAAGCCTACAGCCATTGGCAGTTCAACTGAGCCGACTAGGTCGCTGTTTTCGTTTTTCTCCCATGTTGAAAGTGCTGTGTAATGTCCGTTTCTGGCTGCGTAGGCGTGGGCTCCAGCTTCTATTGCGCGGTGGTCGTTGCACGTTGCGATTATGACGGCTATTATGCCGTTTAAAATTCCCTTGTTATGAGTTGCCGCTCGGTATGGGTCTGCAGCTGCAAAAGCATAAGCGTTCACTATGCCGTCTACGACTTGTTCTCCGCCAAGCACTTCTTTAGGCACGATGCACCATGCTCTTGCTAGGCGTTTTGTAGCCAGATTAGAAATTATCCGCAGGTAGACGCGTCCGCCTGTTATGCGTTCTATTATTGGAGTAACAGCCTCAGCCATAGTGTTAACAGCGTTAGCACCCATGGCGTCTCTGCAGTCTACGTGTAACTCTGTGATGAGCATTGGTCCTTGGGTTGTGTTGATCACTTTTGCGGTTAGGTCTTTTGCTCCGCCGCCGACGGAAACAAGTACGGGGTCTTGGTCGTTTGCTTTTTTTAGAATTTCTTCTTTTGCTTTTATGACACGCATTCTGGCTGCATATGGGTCTTTTATGCTCACGGCTTGGATTTGTCCAATCATTATTGGTGGTGTGCTGCTTGTGTGGAAGCCTCCGCCTTCACGTGTCATTTTTGCTGCGTAGCTTGCAGCGGCAACAACAGAGGGTTCTTCAATAGCCATTGGAATCAAGTAGTCACGCTTGTTTATTTGGAAGTTTACGGCTATGCCTAAAGGTATTGGTGTGGCTCCGATGACGTTTTCTATCATGCGGTCAGCCAAATCTAAAGGCAAAGAACCAGTATTCCTCAGCAAAGCACACTCATCATCCGATAAACCAGCGAATTCCTTAACAAATTGTAAACGCTCTTTTGGGCTTAGCTTATAAAATCCTGAAACCAGAGATGATCTGCTCATACATTTCACCGATGTATTTTACAATCGAATAACAGAAATGCTTGCTTTTAAATTTTAATGGAATTCAGGATGATACAAGTTTAAACAGAATGTGTAGGCATTAGTTTAAGTTTCTGGTTAATTTTTGAGTAAAGCTTCTTTGAGTGTATCGATATTTAGAAAATGTGGAGTTATCCAAACATCGCCTTTTACCATCGGATTTTCTAGTTGAACTTGTTCAGTTCTTTTCGAATTGTTTGTTGCTATTACTATTTTTTGTCCGAGGGCGTGTTTTATTCCGGTTTCGATTAACTCGTTTATGTCGAGTTTTGATGTGTACCTGATTATTTTTGTTCTTACGTGAGGATGGTTGACTTTGTTAAGTTTCGTTGCCAGCCATAGGAGGTAGTTTCTATTTTCTTGAGGATTATCGGTTATGATTATTATTTCGCAGAGGCCTGAATATTGTTCTGAGAATTTGAAGCAACAGTTTATTTGCTCGACTGTTAGGATTTGTTTGTTTTGAACTGGTAAAATGAATGTTATTGTGGGTTGCAGCTGATGTGCCATGTGCATCATATTGTTTTTGTCTTCGCCGTGTAAAAAGGGGTATTCTTTAACGGGATATATATCGTATGCTGTGGTATTTTGTAGTTTTATACAAGCTGCACAATTGAAGATTAGAAACGTGAGTTGTACAGTTTGAGATTTGTTGATTTAGACTTGGGAATTTTTCCTTTCACCTTCTGGATGATGCGTATAGTAGGTAGCTTACATAGGCTATTGCTACGGCTATGACAATTGATGTCATCCATAGTATTTGGTTTGTGTTGAGCCCTATTTGGAATTCAGCTTCTCCAGTTAGATGCGTTCCCACTAGGAAAAAGAGCATCGCTAAGAACGGTGTGATTCCGAAGATTGAGCATGTAGACTTGCTTAGGTTTAGTATGCCTGTTTCGGCGAGGGTGAAAATTGCTGTTGTGTAGCTTATCATTATTTGGATTAGGCATATGATGCCGCCGTTGAAGAAGAAAATTGTTACTTGTTGAAGGCCAAAAATGCTTGAAATCACTAGGAAGATCATCCAAAAGGCGTTGAAAGAGGATAACGTGTGCAATCCATACCATCCCTCTTTTAATGCTTTCGCAATTGTTAGTGCAAAAAATGAGCAAAATGCCAGAAAAGCTAGGAGAGTGAAGGTTGCTGTTGGAAATGAGCTGCCTATCTCTATTGACGGCGTTGTCTGTATTATCCATGATAGTAGGCATGCCATGAACCATGCGAGGGTTACGCCTCCGACTATTGCTTCGAGTGTCTTGACTTTTTCATTGACGAGGCTGTTTGGTATTCGCTGCATTGTCTTTCCGAGTTTACTTCTGATGGTTAGGTTCTAAAATGTTCTGAATTTGAGATACGTATTCTGTCTCATCAACTTAAAGAAACTAGAAATTACGGTTTCTAACAATTTTTAAGGGATAGGTGTTCTCAAAATTTGTGCACGCGTGTGTTTGTTCTTAGGCTTCTATTCCGAGTGTCTTTTGGCTTTTCTGATATTCTCGCGCGGGGGGATTAAATAATTGTTGAGTTTTCACCTGCTGGGGCGCGTTGGACGGGTAACGGGGAGGAAATGGACGGTTTTTGGGCTGTGCACCCGGTGCACGCCCAGAAATAGGCTTATCCACTACTTAAATCAACCGGTGAGCAACAACAGAGCAGAATTAGGCAGAATTATTTAATTCCCCCGCGCGCATGAAGCATTCTTGGGCGAATTTTCAAGAATAAAGCGTCTCAGTTAGTCTGCTTAAGGATGGTTTGTCTTGCTCATTTGGGTGTTTTTGTGTGTGTGTCTTCCAAAGAACTGATGCCTATACTTTGCTGAATACTGTCGATTGCTCATTTATTCTCGCGATAACTCTTCAAGGATCTCTGTCAGCTGCTCTCTGACCCTTCCCTTACTCGATTTCCAACAAGTGAAAATGTATTTTCAGTGCAAGGGTTTTGTTGCTTTAACATGAGTGAAGAATGATAAAAGATTTGGGATCTTTGGTTATGTTTATGAAGGTTTAAGCAGCTCGGAGCTTATGACCTTTTTTGCTTTATTGTGGAACTTTTGGTCGGCTGTGTATAGTGTAGCTTTTACTTTTTCTGCTGCAGCAACATAGAGAGCGTCGTATATTGTTATATTGTACGTAAAAGCTATTTTGGAGGCTTGTTCGCAGAGTTCTCGTATTGTTAGAATCTTCAGTTTGCTGTATACGTTGGTTAGGTCTTGAATTGTGGAGTTTGCGTCTTCTAAGTTTAGGTCTTTGTGTATTTTGACGTGTTTCCATATGGCATTTAGGCCTTCGGCTAACGCCATGTTTACGGTGTATAGAGTGTAGCTTTTTTCTAATGATTCTTTTATGTATGTTCTCGCTTCGTCAGAGCCAGGCTCGGTTGCAACGAGTTTCACGAGGATGTTGGAGTCTAAAACAATGTTTAACGTTCTCTGTCCTCCCTGATGAGCGACGTTGAGTCCACTTTTAATCGGCGTTTCTCAGCTCTAGATTCGACTTCTTCGATTACGTTTATCAACTCAAGACGTTTAACTCGGTCTTCAATGAAACGTCTGATTTCTTCGCTCCATTGCTCAGGTATCTTCTTCATTTTCTCTTTAAGCTCTTGCGGTATGCGAATTGTGATAGTGGAAGACATATTTGCACACTTCTTTGTGTGATAACTTGTCACACAATGCTATAAATCTTTCTGTTGCTCACCAAATGCCCCAAACGTAGTACATTACCTCTAAATCTATCATACCTGAACGCTTGAAAAATGACTATAGCTGCTAGGACCACTGTTGTTTCTGCGTAATGCTTACCTGCCAAGGGAAGCGTTTCCTTAACGAGTTTCAAGCCAAGCCCTATTGTGCAGTATGCATGGATCAAGCATTTCTGTTTTCTTTTTTAACTCCATCGAAGCGTATCATGTATTTGTCTAAAATGTCTCTTCAAGTCATTACCTTTTCAATCAACCATTTCTTATCACGTTTTTCAGATCCAAGTGTGTTATTACAATATCTAATGCGTAGTCTTTCTCAGTAAGGAAATGTTTAAAGGCTTCATCCATTGTCATGAAGTATGCTTGTGTTTTCGCTGCGTGCGCATACGCTATGTTATCCATGATGTCTCTGTGACCTTTTATCCAAAGCTCTGCGGCTAGCGCTAGACCGTTTGGGTCAGGGAGTTCTACGGCAACACCTAAACCCGCTAAAAGAGCTTTAAACCCCTCTACAGCTTCCGTAGGGAGGTTCTTCAGGTTCTTCTTTGAGGCTTCTTTAGCGGTTTTTGTCACAAGCTCTGTCAACAAAGGCGCAGGATAACAGTATTCTATATTTTCTCTGAACTTACTGATCAATTGAACATCTTCAGTTTTGAGATTCTTGATGGATATGCCCAAGGAAGGAAGCAGATATGTGGAATCAACTACGACTCTAGTCTTTTTCAGATGTGTACGCCTCCTGCAGCTCCTCAGACTCTCTCTCAAACTCTTCTACGGTGGTTTCAGCCCATTTGTGGGTTTGTAAAGCAAGTGTCCAGGGGTCTTTGACTTTCTCGACGATAAGTCTATTATTTTCAATTCGGAAAACAATGGTGTAGCCCTCTTTTAAGCCGAGTTGCTTCATTAATTTTTTCGGAGGATACAAGGTTGACCTTTTTCCAACTTTTCCAACTGCTTGCAACAGACACCACCAGTATAAATCAGTCAACATTAACTAATAAGCTTTCAGATTTTCGGTTCTGTAAATTTATCAGTTGGTGGATTTTTCCATCGAGAAAACATTAATTGCTTGTTAGGGTGACAGGGTTTTAGGTGAATTCTGAATCTAAAACTGAAATTTACAAAATGTTTATGTTAATACTGAAAGAGATTTGAGTTACTCCGTGATGATAAAATATGTGAGTATCTACAATGAGTTAGTATACTCTAAAGAGGGAAAACCAATTGTCAACCGCCTTGCTTTCTAAGTATGAAGAACTCAAAGATAAATACGAGGGACGATGGTTTGCACTTACACGAGATGC
>Ga0209986_10003395_pt1 | contig 13975 bp, 11 predicted proteins | sample BlataG_FD_183168 | JGI IMG/M metagenome (GOLD analysis project Ga0209986, IMG submission 183168) | Deep subsurface microbial communities from Black Sea to uncover new lineages of life (NeLLi) - Black_00105 metaG (SPAdes) (version 2) | ecosystem: Environmental > Aquatic > Marine > Oceanic >...
GCCCGGATGGCGCCAGCGTCGCTTTTCTGCTGATTCACGGCTTCTGTGCTGCACCTGATGAAGTTGCCAGCCTTGGGCAGTTCTTAGCAGAGAAAGGCATATCCTCCAATACGGTAAGGATTGCAGGACACGGAACCAGTCCAGAAGACCTGTCGAAGAAGTCTCAACACGATTGGTTCAAATCGGTATCCGATGGACTTGCTGTAGTGAAGTCTTGGAATCCAAAGCATCTGTTCGTTGCAGGGTTTTCTATGGGTGGAACCTTGACTCTAGAGCTTGCCTCGAGCGAAGATGACATTGACGGCATCATTTTGATCTCACCGGCTGTCCGCATCTTCTCAACAGCTGCAAAGTTTCTTCCACTTCTGAAATTGTTCATGAAATTCAAATCGGTTGACCTAGAGAAGATACAGAATACCCATGGCTATGACTTGCAGAGAACCAAGTATGCCAAGGAGCCGCTAAGTGCATATTCAGAGTTTCTCAAGATGACAAAGTATGTGCGAAATATCATGCATAAGGTAACGATGCCCGCACTCATTATGCAAGGGACGGATGATAAGACCATCTCCCCCAAGAATGCACGCATTGTGTACGATGGCATATCCTCAGATATCAAGGAGATTCATATGATTGAGGGGGCAGAACATGTTATACCTTGTCATCCTACTAGAAGCATTGCATATTCACACATCCCTCCTTTCATAGAGAGAGTTATTGCGTCCGCTCGAGAATGAGTTACGCGGTCTGGCTCTGGAGAAATGTTTCGACGACCTTCACACAGACATCCGGTAGGTCCGTTATCAGACCGTCCACTCCAATGGATAGCAATTTCCTCATGGAGCTGGCGTCATTCATAGTATAGGGGAATATTTCGAGATGTGCTTCATGAGCGTCCGTTACAAGCTCTGGGGTGAGGGTTTCGAATGGTGGGTTGATGGCGTTTGCTCCAAAATCAAGAGTATAACGTACAGCATCATCTTTGGGTTCGGACAATATGATTGCAGTCCTTGCGTCAGCATTGAGATTCTTGATTACTCTAACCGTGTTATGCATGAACGAAGAGAACATGATCGAGTCGAGCATCTCACGTTCAGTAACTAGCTCCAGAATCCGTTTCTCGACGTTCAGAGCTTTCACCTCGATATTTACTCCCAACCGGCCTCTTGCAAAATCGAGCGCCTCGCTCAGCAGTGGCACTCGTTCACCCTGTCCCGCATCTAGTTCCTTAATCTCATGATATGTGAGCTCTCCAACGTAACCTTCGCCGTTAGTTGTTCTAGGCAACTCGAAATCGTGAATACATACAAGACGACCATCTGAGGTTTCCTGCACATCAAGTTCAAACATGTCAGCTCTCATTTCCCAGGCAGTCCTGAACGCCTTCAGAGTGTTTTCAGGTGCATAGCCAGATGCTCCACGATGGGCGATTACTAGTTTCTCTCTCAAACCTAAACAACCTCATATGAGATGAAATCCATGAATCGGGGCAGTTGCTAAGTAGAATCCTCAGGTAATGCTTTACCTGTACCTCCACATCTAGGGCAAATCTCAAAACCCTCTACTCCCTCAATCTTTCCTGAACCATTACAGAAGTAGCATTCCTCTGTTGTTGTTTCAAGCTTTATGTCATACCCCTTTGCTATGGCACCTCCAAGACCAATAAGCACCACAGCGATAAACATGGTCAACAGAGATCCGAGATAGAAATCCGGAATCTGTAACAAGAGTATAAAAGAAATTAGAAAAAGCAAAATGCCTAGTATTGCAAACGTGAATCCTTTCTTCCTTCGTTCCATCTGGACTACCTCATTCTTGTTTCAAGCCCCGCGGACAGCTGGTATGTTTGGAAATGTACGGGACTTTCTCCATGCATTGACCTCTTTATACATTCCGTCAAGAGTCCGTCCTATTATTGAAAGTACCCTTAGAAATCCATTCCGGGTTTGCCAGCATCAGAATCCGAAGAGATAATAAAGCTGAACAGGAGATTGTAGAACCTGTGGGTTGATTGGAGGATGTCACGAGCCGACCTATTTGCCAAGTATAACCAGATGTACCAGAAAGCGCAGGTGAGGGAGATTGTTCCAGATGGACCATTTGTGAGACAGCTTCTAGACCTACCCCGTCGTGGCCTAGATGTGGGCGTCTTTTTCAAGGCGAAGCGTAGGAAAGATATGACTCAGGTCTACTTGGGGAATCCGATACCTGAGCAAGTGGCGAGAGAAGAAGGATTCCTAGAAGCGGGCGGTAAGACGTACCTGAGTAGAACCATTCTCTCGAACTTCAAGAACCTTGATTTCCTGCGTGTCGCAATATCCATAAGAAGGATACTAAGCCGAAAGGACGAAAGGGTCCAGTTCCTCAAGCAATGTCAAAGGATTGTTGATGTCATACTACGCAAGGCTCGAAATGTAATGTACACTGATAATTTCGAACCCTTTAGATTCGATAAGCAAATAATCGAGATAGGCGATTTTCTGAGTAAAACCCTGAAGATGGATGATGTGACTGTTGAAGCGGCCTCAATCCCAATCACCGTAGCTAATCCGGATTACATCTTGCTCAGCAATCAGAAACTTGTTGTAATTGGAGAGGAAAGACGGATTCCAATGAGAGTCTTTTACTTAGCTGGAGGCATTGGATACACGTTCGACAAGACCATAGGCGCTGTGAACGAGGAACGTCTTTTTAGAACAACTGCTGATCTCAGTCAATACGGAATCGATTCAGCTCACCTAGACGTGTCTATCTCACGTGTCACCGAGGATTTCCAAAACAGAGTCCACTCGCTCATCTTCGCAGACATTTGGAAAAAGAGCAAGGCTAGACCAGTTGGTGCGAACTTCGGCGGAGACCTATTGGTCAAGCCAGAACCAAGTAGTGACATATGGTCTGGGGTCTTTGAGGTCTATATCGCTCCACCTGAATAATCAATCTCGAAACCCTGCGGCATTATGAAGCCAAACGAGTCGAGCCCGATATGAAGAATGTTGGCGGGTTGGCTGCAGAGAAAAGCATCCCTAGTTCCAAACTGGCCGCGCGAGTTCTCATTGTCTGTCTGAAGGAAGTGCTTCACGCCGGTAGTAAACAGATCTGATTACAAGACACAGCAACAGAATAAGCCCATTCATCGGAAGGAATTTATGCTACATGCGGTAACAGGCCCGCATTCTAGTACTCATCATGATGAGGAGAGAGAGAATTGGATAGACCATGGTACAAACACTATGTTGGGAACACTCCGAAGGAAATTACACTTCCTGAAGGCCCTCTGCACAAATACCTAGACAGAGCCGCGGAGGAATATCCCGATAATTTAGCGCTCTTTTACGAGGGCGTTAAGATCAATTACCGAGAGCTTAAGGAGCTCGTTGACAGAGCCGCAAATGGCTTTGCCAAGCTCGGTGTGAAGAAAGGCGACACCGTTGGCTTAATGCTTATCAATTGCCCGCAGTTTGTAATAAGCTACTTCGGGGCGTTGAAGTGTGGTGCAACGATTGCGCCTATCAATCCACTCAGCATGCCAAAGGAGCTGAGAGTCTACCTTCAAGACACGGGCGCAAAGACAATCGTCGTGCTGAATTTCTTCTACAAAGTTGTAGAAGCGGTTCGTAAGGAGAGCAATCTTGAGAATGTCATTGTGACAGCGGCATGGGATATGATGTCCAAGATGAAGCAGATCCTAGCTCCCAAAGTAAAATACAAGAAGGAAATGAAGGAAGTTCCACCCCTAAGGGAAGGAGACCTTCTCTGGAACGACTTCATCAAGGACACAGTCCCTGAACCTCCTGATGTTACCGTCAATCCAGCTGAGGATATTGCCGTGTATCAGTTCACTGGCGGCACGACAGGGATTCCAAAGGCGGCGATGCTAACACACGACAACCTGAAGGCAAACTGTGAGCAGTGTGCCGCATGGATGAGTTGGATGGCTGAACCGGGCAAGGAGCTGTTCGTCGCTGCCCTGCCAATACAACACATCTTCGGACAGACCATCTCGATGAACCTGGCCATCTCTTGGGGATGCGGAATCATCCTTCTTCCGAATGCCCGTGATATTGAGAACACATTAAAATGGATGGACAAGCTGAAACCAACCTTCTTCCCGACGGTTTCAACAATGGCCATTGGAATATACAGTCATCCTAATGTTAGTAAGTATGACATCACCGGGCTCAAGCTGGCAATCGCTGGAGCAATGGCGCTACCTCCTGAAGTAACTCGTAAATTTGAAGAGGCCACTAACTCGATCATAATCGAGGGTTATGGACTCTCCGAGGCGAGTCCTGTCACTCACGCAAACCCGCTAGACAAGAATCTCAGGAGGGTCGGTTCCATCGGATTGCCATTCCCAAGCACCGATTCCAAGATCGTTGACCTTGACGATCATACGAAGGACCTCCCTGCAGGAGAGATTGGTGAGCTTGCAGTAAAAGGGCCACAAGTGATGAAGGGATACCACAACAAACCCGATGAAACCAAAATGGTTCTCACATCTGACGGATGGCTAATCACTGGTGACATCGCAAGGATGGATGAGGATGGTTGGACGTACATTGTTGACCGAAAGAAGGATCTCATCAACGCCAGCGGATACAAGGTGTGGCCCAACGATGTCGAGGAAGTCCTCTTTGAGCATCCCAAGATTCGCGAGGTAGCAGTCATTGGCATTCCAGACGAGAAAAGAGGTGAGACAGTCAAGGCTTTCGTCGTAGTAGAGCCCGGTCAGACTCTCACTCTAAAGGAGATGCGAACCTTCGGCAAGGAAAAGATGGCGGTCTACAAAGTGCCAACAGACCTCGAGATCGTGGAAACCCTGCCTAAGACAATGGTCGGTAAGGTGCTACGAAGAGAGCTGCGCAACCAGACAGAATAGAGCAAGAAATAGGAGCTGCTGAGGCAATCGCAGCCTCCGGCTCCTACATTTCTTTTTTCAACACCGTTGCCCGAAACTTGTACAATCTTGGACACCAATGTCCTTGACTGATGTTCGGTTCCTGATTCATTGAGGTCTGCTCTGCAGATCCTACTGAATCTGCGACAAGTCTCACGTCCTCTCCACAGGCGTTTTCTGTCTCCGTCCAACTGGCGGCGACCGAATTACATGCAGACCCTAGCAAGCTGCATTGAACGTCCACACTACTTAATCTTGAGCAGTATGTTATAACCACCTACAAAATGCACAAGTTCTTGGCAGCTGTTGCATACCCTTCTACTTATCGGATTTGAACGCGTGCGGTTCAAGGTCCTTGATGAGTGAGTACACTTCAGGTCTACCAAGCTTCTTGCGGCTCGCTTCAGAGAGGTTGTTGATAACACACGCAATACCTACTACTGAAGCTTTGAGATTCTTGACAACCTTCTGCACCGCAAGAACTGTTATTCCCCTAATGAGCCAATCGTCGATGATTATGATTCTATCTCCAGGGTCAATTGAATCAGCCACTAGTCCGAGCTTAGCATCTGCGTATCTACTGGCAGGCAACCACTTCATCTCTCGACTGCAGTCCTCGGGAACATCCCTGATGGAATATGCGGGCACTATGCCGCAGCCCAGGTAATAGGCAACAGCACTGGCAAGAGCAATTCCTCTCTGTCCGATGCCTACAACCTTGTTCGGCTGTAGCTCAACAAAGGGCTTCGCTAGGGCAACAACAGCTTCATGAAAGACGCTAGGATGTTCAAGCAAACGGCTAACGTCACAAACAGCACTGCCTGGCTCCGGCCAATCATGAATCACTTCAACATAATCAAGGAAATCTATGTCCGTCATGCTCTTGACCTGCCGCTTACAGACTTAAGGACAGTCATATTTCTTTCTGTACAACCCAACATACGTAATATTATGACAAGGAGCGTCAGGGAAGGTTAACTCTATCGACGAAAAGGTTATCTCTCAGCAATCAAAGAGAGATTGTCGGTATACCTGAGGGGTCAACGAAACTTGATAGTGCCTGGAACAACAATCTCGTTAACACTCCTTCCCAGTTATATTGAGGTTCGCGACAAAGGCATTATTAAAAAGAAGATTCCTCTGAAGGGCCAATCCTTCAATGATATGCAAATTGAGTTACAGAAGTATTTCTTGTTCCTAGGTAAGAGGCTCCCTCCAGGAATCCTGAAAGACACAATGATCAGGATAGGAGTTCCGGAAAAGAGGGCAATCGTAGTGGAAGAGGAACCGGAACCTCAGCTCAAAGCACAACCGGTCTTTGAAACACGGGTTGTGAAAGAGGAAGTGGTGGCAGCCACCTTCATCAAGAGTCCCGAAATTGAACCTCCGGAAATAGAAGTAGCGGCAATGAGCAAGCATGATTTTAATGACATTACAGAGGCACTATCAGTCGTTGAGTCCATGAGTGATTCATTCATGGCAGCCAGTGCAAAGCAAAGTAAGAAGATGGACCAGGCTCAAGGAATACGCATTAGCCTTCGGGGGAGCGAAGTTATCGAAGCCGCATCAGGCACCCACTCGACTGCCCCAACCGTGATCCAACGCAATTCTCTGACGGAAGAAGCGATTTCTGCGCCCGATTCCGAGGCGTCGGTTGAGTTAGAGGGCCTCGAAGTCTCGGAGGAGGAGCAACCTGCAGAGCCAGAAATAGCGTGGGCTCAAGCGCTCGAGGAGAAAGCCCCCAAGAAGGTAGCTACTCCTAAGCATGTGATCACGCCTATAGTGACGGCCAAGGTAATAATCCTTGGAGAGGATGGGGTAGGTAAGGGAAGTCTCCTAGAGAAGGCCGGTCTAGAGCACATGATTGAGGAAAAGGAATCGGAACCGTCCCGGACTATACAGTACATTCACGAGAGACTTTTCGAGCTAGTCGACCACCGGGTCATGCTTCGCGTCTGGTCGTTTGACGAGGCTGTCCGGATGGATATTGCTAGAAGGGAGTTTTATGAAGGGGCTGACGCGTTGATAATCGTCTATTCAGCGTCAGACCGATGGAGCTTCCAGAGTCTGGAGTTCTGGTTGAAAGAGGCATCATCTACCATCGGGGACCTTCCTCCGATAATCATTGTTGGCAACAAGACTGACCTCAGAAGCGATTCCGATGATGACGCAGAGGACCCGCCCATATCCAGAGACGAAGCTTTTGTCTTCGCGGAAGAGCTGGCAAAGAAGCTGGGTGAGGATGGACGGCTTCATCCAATAGCGTTCCTTGAAACGTCGTGCTTGACAGGAGAGGGTGTTGAAGATGTCTTCAAGACCGCTTCACAGCTCTACGTCAAGGGATTGTAGTACTCGTCCTATTCGCACTGGGAAAAGTAATATAACTAGCTCGCCAAGTCGTTATACGACCATAACCGCCACCCATATGAGTGCACATGCTAAGTGGTGACTAGAATAGCGGAATTTTGCGAGAGCTGCGGAAAGATGACAGAGCCATGCAGGCCAGCTAAGACTCTCGAAGAAAGTTTCGCGGTGGAGAAACGGAAGACACTCGGGATCTGCACCGAATGTTTCAAGAAACGATTTAAAATTGACTCCAGAAGGAGTTCGGGCTACGGCGGCACAATTTACGAACTTCAAGAACGCTCCGCACCACGAGTAGGCCTTGGGAGTAAAAAGCTCAGCTGTCTTAGATGTGACTGGATTGCATGGACAGACCAAGGATTGGCGGCGCATATGAGAAAAAGGCACCCTGCTTAGCAGCCTATTTGTTGATAGGGAATGGGTCACTGATACGAACTATGTGATGTCCTCTCACTCTCAGTCCGCCTGCTTTTTCTGCCGCACTCTCTAGCATTCCCATTCTGTAAGCCGCGGTTCTAGGTCCTAATCCATGAAGCCAATCAAGTGACACTATGTCCAGACTTTGGTTGTGAGAAAAATACAGCTTCAAATCGGTTGCAATCGCATTTGTTCTGTCATACATCGCTATTGCGAAGCCCGCGCTGGGTGCGGCGAACCCAACAAGTACCCAAATCATGGCGAATGGATCTGTTCCAAAATATTCGAAGAAGAATACGAATCCAGAGAGCATTGGCTGCAAGAGCGCTAGAACAACCCAGAACAGAGCGATGTGTTGAGTTAAATCATCACTCCCCAGGCCAGCCATTCCGATGACATCTTGGTCAGGTGGGAAAAGGAAGATTAACACGCTGCCCGATGCGAATCCAACAATAAGTGAAGATACGATGATTAGGATAGTGAATCCCAAGCTTCTCATCTCCCAAATTAGCGGGAAGCTAATTACCGACTGGAGAATCATAGCTACAGCAATGCTCACTGAACCTACAAGGAATCCTTTCCAACTGAAGAACTCGTACCTCATCGGGATGACATCATCGGTTGCCACATGAACACACTCTGAACTATTCTATGATTATATAGGTCACGATTGAAGATAAACCTAATTGTTACGTCAATGGTTTCATGCTATTTGCTCCTACTGTCCCCATGATCGATACGTTATCTCTGCCGATTATTTTGAGGATTATATTCTTGCAGGTCAGCCAAATCAACTAAGAACAGAGAGATGCCTTTCAATTTAGGAACAGCAATAGAATTATATATCGTATTACACACTATATGAAACGATATACCTTAAGTAATGTGGCGGCGTAGGCGAAACCCATGACAGAGGAAGCAGGCAAGAAGAATGCCGACATCGAGTTCGACCGGTGGCTTATACAGACCCGCCGTGGTGCGCTCACGTTGGCAGTACTTGCGGCGATACTAGATGGAGAGTTCTACGGTTATAATATAATGAAGCGTCTGAGTCGAGAGGAGTATGGCAATTTGCAAGTAGAACCAAGTACAATTTATCCTTTGCTTCGGAGACTTGAGCAACGCCGCATGCTGGAAGCAGAATGGTCTGAAGCCGAGGGAAAGAGAAAGCGCTTGTACTTCTTAACGAGAGGAGGAAAAGAGATGCTTCGAAAGATGTCAAAGACTTGGCTTGATTTGACAGAGCAGCTAACCAGACTACTGAAAGAGGCTGACTTGATATGAACGAAGATCCTTATGCAGAGATTGATGATTACTTGAATCTCGTCCGATTGCATCTACCGGATGAGATAGCAGATGAAATCATTCATGAGATTCGCACCTACTTGGTTGAGATGGCCCAAGAGTTGGGTCATGGACAAGTCTCGATTGAATCAGTTAGAAGGAGCATTGCGAGGTTTGGTGCTCCCTCTGAGATTGCTCATGAATACAGCAGGTCAATCCTAGATGCCGAGGATTATGCTCACGATGACGAACCCGATTATGAAGAGTCTGATCGCGAATCTGTCCAAGTTTTAATTAAGAGATTCCCAAAGCAGATTCTGACTACTTTCGGGCTGTTTCTGACATGGTTTCTATTATTCGCTCTTATGGTAGTCCTCGTTGCGTATTCAGTCGCACCCCCTCACGTGTTTTACTTTGAAACCGTTTTTGACTGTATCATTATAGCATCCATCTTCTCAGTATTGATACTTGTCTATTTCCTCTACAGGTTAGTATTGGCTAGAATCGTTGGTAGTTCAAGTGTTTTCGGAGAAAGGTCAGAAATAGAGATCGTAATTGATTTCATTGTCAGTTTCATTGCGGTGGGCGTCATAGGATCTGGAGGTTCAGTAATGTATCATCTGTATTTGGTGAATTATGGAATAGACAGTGCGTGGTTAATGATGCGACTGCTTGGTTCGGCCAGCCTGGTTATGGTGATTTTCGTCTTAATCCGGTTGTTCGGCGATTTGCTGTCCTTGGCGAGACCCAAAGACCGTGTGAGGGCCATTAGAATCTTAGTTTCATCAGGATTCGTATTATCATTAGGTTTCGCAGTCACAATCGGTGCCGCGATTCCTATTGTGGGACCTCGTCTTCTATGGTGGAGCGACTACACGATCCTAGCTTTCATCGCGTTCTTCCTTGCGTTCCAAGCAAGTACTTCATTGATCAAGCTAATCGAAATCCACCGAGAAACATCCACCTCCGAACAGGCCTTCGGAAATCATCGCGAAAGAGGAGGGGGGCTGTGAATGAGAATGAACGTTATTCACGGAACCTCAACAGGGTCAGTACATTTGTTTAACCTTACAAATCATAATACGGAGAAGGAAATCATTATAGGCATTCGAGTCCGCAGACAGCACGTGTGACGGAGAGGGAACATGTGAAAAAGAACGTCATAGTAGACCTCGATTCTGTGTCACGGATTTACACGATGGGTGAGCTTACTGTTCCAGCCCTTCGTGGCGTAAGCCTGCAGGTCAAGCAGGGTGAGGCCATCGGAATCATGGGGCCATCAGGATCAGGCAAGACAACATTGTTGAATCTTATCGGCGCTCTCGACAGACCTACCGCGGGGACTGTCACAATCGATGGCGTCAATATCACTAGCATGAACGAGAGAGAACTTACTACCGTTCGCCGCCAAAAAATCTCGTTTGTATTCCAATTCTTCAACCTATTGCCCGTACTCTCAGCGTATGAGAATGTTGAGCTGCCGCTACTCATCGCAGGAGTAGAGGAGACTGCCAGAAAGGAACGAGTAGATCATCTTATCGGACTCGTAGGTCTCACAGAGAGAGCTGAACACAGACCGGATGAACTCTCCGGAGGAGAACAACAACGCGTGGCAATTGCCCGTGCCCTTGCCAAGCCTGAGGGGGCTGCAAACTCCGTCGTTGTGCTCGCAGATGAACCAACGGGAGATTTGGACCAGCAAACGGGCGAAGACATCATGAAGATTCTGATAGATCTGACGAAGGGCGAGGGCGGCACGCTGATTGTGGTAACCCACGACCCGGATGTAGGCAAGCAGATGGATAAGGTCTACAAGATGCGAGATGGACAGGTAGAGGGCGTCGTGTAGGAGGAATGGAGATGGCTGCTGTTCCCGTCGGATATCAGGCATTCCACAGCCTGCCGCGCAAAGCCGTAACGTTACTGTGCTTCCTGCTAGCATCGGCTATGGTCATGGGTATTTCAGTGTATATCGACTCCTACTCTGTTAACGAATGGGATAACCTCATCGATATCGGGCCTATCGCTATGACCGTTGGCGGAGATGAAGTTGAGAATCAGCTTGATAATATCCGTGCTTTACCTGGAGTCGAAAGGACCGCAGTCCTCGAAACTCGACACGGTGAACTCTCTGTTGGCTCAGGTTATGAGATGCTTGGATCGTGGGGTATGCTACCATCGCCCACAAGTGAATATCTTAGCACCTTCATGGACGTATTCGAGCTTGAGGTCGGACGCTTTCCTAATAATTCGTCAGAGATTGCGCTCGCGCGAAGCACCACCGAGTATTTTGAGGTCAACATCGGTTCTATCGTGAATCTGACTGCGGGGTGGAATGAGTTTGGACCGACTATGATTCCGCTTACAGTTGTCGGCATTTACAAGGGTCTTGATTATGATCCTGGCGAACAGTACTACTACTTCTACGGTAGTGTTTCCGGCATTGGAGTTGTGCACCCCGATATCGTTTGGGATGAATGGGAAGAAAAAGAGATTCACGTTGATATTGACCGAACAGGCATCACACCATTTGATGCAAGAGGATCCCTGGCGTACGTGGTGAGCATCGAAGAGAGCATCAGAGCCCTTGATCCCACGTATCCAAGTCCTAACCGGTGGTCGCGATATTACGTCAGTGGTCAGCTCTCAAATGCCATAATGGGCTTCATGTCATGGCAGTTGATGATGAGATTGACGCAGGTTCTGAGAGCTGCGGGAGTCGTGGTTCTAACCTGCATGGTGACATTCCTGGCGATTAGGCACAATATCAACGAGAGACGATTCGAGTCAAACATGCTAATCTCAAGAGGAGCAGCCAAGGCGAAGATTGAAAGCATTGAGTTTAGAGAAACAGTGGGACTCTCAATCCTCAGCTCGATAGTGGGCTTGGGAGTAGGTGCTATCGTTAGCAGGGTAGCTATGACGGCTACAGGGTTTTTCGAGTTTGATTTCTCTCTTCTTTGGACAGAACCGTTCCTCATCACAATCGAATCGATTGCATTGGCTCTAGTTGTTGGTGCAGGTTTACCAGTCATTACATTCATTATCTACCGCTCAATCTATTCCACACGGAAATCTGAAGAGGAGCAAGCAAGCAAGCTCGCTAGGATAGCGAAAGGTCTTACGATAATCAAGTGGGATGCGCTAGTTGCTATCCTTACGTCACTTCTTCTGGTGGCGCTCTACATGGGTGGGACCGCCGTACAGAACGATCCAATCCTAGCAATAATCATATCCGTTGCCCCTCTAGCCCTCTTCCTCTCTGTTGCTAGCCTTGCAATCAAAGGTATGAGACGAGGAGCGAATCTCATCTCGCGAGGCCTCCAAGGAGTTGTTGGCGAGATTCCCGCGACCGTAGGCATCAGAAGAATTGGAAAGGAAGCATCCTCAGCTGGGCCGGCCGCTCTCGTGCTGGTCCTGGCCATGAGCCTAGCATGGAATAACGCAGTAATTGGGGCATCAATGCCGATGACTAAGATGAATCATGCAAGGTTCGCCTTTGGAGCAGATGTCACATTCCGTTTGGACGAGTTCGCGCTCCCTGACTGGAACGATTTCATTGAGAATGTCACGAATCACGAACTGACTCAAACTGGAACCTTGGTTTCAGTGGCTAGACTATATCTTTCGGCCACAGGCGGCAGAGTCTATGCGGTGGCAATGGAACCTCTAGAGTATTTGGAGGTCGGGTACGACCAGTTCGGGCGACCCTTGAACGAGTCGGACATCAGCGATATGCTCAAAGAGCTTCAGCTCACACTTGCTGGAGCAATCATTTCAAATGACATCGCAGTCGAATATGAGGTGTCGGTTGGTGACACGCTTCGAGCGGCCACCTCAGTTTCAGGCGTTTCAGAAACCATGGTATTTACGATAATAGGTATTGCAGAAGGACTCTCCAACAACCTGTTGCAAGCGACCAGCCATAGCTTTTTCGGTTATCAAACTGTAGGCACGGAAACCCTGTGGATAAACCGTGAGTATGTAGAATCCCTAATTGATCTTGAGCAAGACGCCCGCAATGTTTACTGCGTTAGGGCGAATGACGGCGCGAATGATACAATCATAGTAGAAGACACCCTCCGCTCCGGGGGCGATTTGGTGGTTGGTGATGACTGGGCTTCTGTGTCAAATGAAGTCAGTGAGTATCTGGGAATGACTGCCTACCAGATGGACCGTGCCGTGGACACGATGCTCACTGTTGTGATGGTAGGAATCATATTCGGTGCTTTCACGGTCTACGCAGTGGAGGGAATCCGAGCCAGGAAAAGGGAGATTGCGTTACTGCGGGCGATGGGGGCTAGCTCAGGTCAGGTGGTCAAGGCTCAAGGTGCCGAGATGCTTGTATTGGCCATTGTCAGTACGGTATTATTGATCGGATATGGACCGCTCATGATAATGAATACTCTACTGACCTATCGAGTTACCAATTACGTATTCCCCGTTCCCATCTTTGCAGTAATTCCGTGGCTTACGCTTGTAACGATTGTTGCCTTCTTCTTGTCATCCATACTTGTATTCGTACTTGTAATCGCATTCCTCAGTTCGAGAGTGAGCCTTTCAGAAGCACTGAATGCGTCGTGGGCAGAGTCTGGACCCTACGGAGGCGATGTCTAATGTTCCTAATGTCACGCCTAGCATCCAGAGGCCCTCAGCTACTCACAACACTGCTAGTATTCTCACTTTCTGCAGGGGTCCTAGGTGGCATTCTCTTCTACATGGACGCCGCAGGACCGCATGTTTTCGCAGACATAACTAGCGACGTTGAGGTTGACATGGAGATTCTATTCACTACACCATTCTATGCACAGAATGAAACTGGCATGGAAGAGATTGAACAAATGGTGTCAGAACAGGAAGCTGTGCTTGAGCAAGAGACCATCGCTGTAGTGGACTCCTACGATTGGGGGGCATATGAAGACGAGAGATACTGGAGGAACACATACCTCGGCGTCAACCAGTCATTCTTCACAACCTTCAGTCATGCCGTTGAATTGGATGATGGAGCTCCTG
>Ga0209986_10003397_pt1 | contig 13966 bp, 13 predicted proteins | sample BlataG_FD_183168 | JGI IMG/M metagenome (GOLD analysis project Ga0209986, IMG submission 183168) | Deep subsurface microbial communities from Black Sea to uncover new lineages of life (NeLLi) - Black_00105 metaG (SPAdes) (version 2) | ecosystem: Environmental > Aquatic > Marine > Oceanic >...
GTGTTGGTTTACATGAGGACTGGTGAGGGAAATGATGCGCTCGCCTGGATAGATAAAGAAGGGAAAAGTGTTACAGAGTCACAATTTGAAATACTCAGAACCGCGGAGTGCAAGCCAGCCACGGCTCATCTCCCACGCCAAGAGGACCATCATCAACTGGTAAGAAAAGGGGTAGAACTCATGGTTCAAGAAGAAAAATCCGTTGGCGGTCAACTCGGACGGCCTTCCAGCGCGCGTTTTCGCACCTATGAGCGGCTTAAGAGCTATGCTCAAAGTGTTGAAGGAACGCTCTTTGAGTCGAAAGAGCTGCTTCGGGCCATTGACGATATTTACCGCCACCCACTGCGCCAATCTGCAATCGATACCCTGAACCGCCAGTTGCGTAGCGGTATCTCTGATGAAGCATTAGTGCAACTGGTCATTGCTTTGAGGGATGAAGACCGCCTCTGCCTGGTCCACGAGGAGGACGGGGAAGTACACGAGCCCAAAATCATCTGTTCAATGGGACTGGTAGAAATCAATTTTTAGGGAAAAGGAGATTATTTCAAGGATATGCCCATGAACTCTGAACGCACCCGAAAACTTCTCCAGAGTTTTGACTTCATGCCCCTCTTTATTGAGGAGTTAGGGTGGGATCAGTACAAAACCGAGCTTGATGTTTCCGTGGATAGTCTAGATTTTAGGCTCAGTGCGTTTTCAGAAAAGCGCGGCATGGTCGCTTTTATATGCCACCCATCAATAGATGGCGCCATCCCAAAATATCCAACAAGACGCAAGATTGAACGCCAGGCAAGAAAATCTCATCATGAACATCTTATTATCTATGTTGACGCGGATAAGAGTAAGCAGGTCTGGCAGTGGGTAAGGCGCGAGCAGGGAAAACCTGCCGCCTGCCGTGAACACCCCTATTATCCAAGCCAGCCGGGGGATTCCCTTATCCAGAAAATCGACAACCTGGCTTTTAGCCTTGAAGAAGAAGATCAACTCACCATTTTTGAAGTGGGCAGACGTGCCCGCAGGGCCTTTGATGTAGAAAAGATCACCAAGCGGTTCTACGACCGTTTCAAGGCCGAGCACGGCAAGTTCACGAAATTCTTGAAAGGCATCCCGGAGGAAAAGTTTCAGCGATGGTACGTCTCAGTCATGTTAAACCGCCTCATGTTTATCTATTTCATTCAGAAGAAGGGTTTCCTGGATGACAACACAGATTATTTGAGGGCTCGACTGGACAGAAGTAAACAACAGGGTAAAGATCGGTACTATAAAAACTTTCTATGCCCCCTCTTTTTTGAGGGCTTTGCGAAGAAAGAGGAAGAGCGGAGCCCTGAAAATAACAAGCTTCTGGGGCGTGTGCCGTATCTCGACGGTGGTCTTTTTCAAGAGCATCAGGTTGAAAAGCTTTATGGTAAGGAAATCCAGATACCAGACAAGGCTTTCGACCATCTTTTCTCCTTTTTCGAGCAGTACCAGTGGCACTTGGATGAGCGGCCCCTGCGCGCTGATAATGAAATCAACCCGGATGTTCTGGGCTATATCTTTGAAAAATACATCAACCAGAAGCAGATGGGCGCTTACTACACCAAGGAGGATATTACAGGATACATTAGCAAGAACACCATCATTCCCTTCCTTTTTGATCAAGGCCAAAAGAAATGCAGGATTGCCTTTGAGGGGGAACAAGCCGTTTGGAGACTGTTAAAAGAAGATCCTGACCGCTATATCTATGATGCTGTGAAAAAGGGAGTCGAACTAAATCTGCCCAAAGAAATTGCTGCCGGCATAAAGGATGTGTCGCAACGCACCGAGTGGAACAAGCCTGCTCCTCATGAATACGCGCTACCCACAGAGATTTGGCGAGAAGTCGTGGCACGCCGTCAACGTTACGAAGGAGTTCGTGATACAATGTCAAAGGGTGAGATCTCATCCATTAACGATCTCATCACTTACAATCTGGACATTCGTCAGTTTGCACAAGATGTGATTGAAAATTGTGAAGGGCCAGAGCTTTTACGTGCAATTTACTATACTATCGCCGGTAGGATTCCTGATAAGTCGAACCAGAAATTTCAGCCCGGCATGAGTGTTTTAGACCCGACCTGTGGCTCGGGTGCTTTTCTTTTCGCGGCCTTGAATATTCTAGAACCTCTTTATGAGGCCTGCCTTGATCGCATGCAGGTCTTTCTTGACGAGATTGAAAGCTCAGGCCAAAAATACCGCTCGGACAAATTCGCTGATTTCCGAAAAATACTTGAGAGAATAGACCTGCATCCTAACCGCCGCTATTTCATCTTCAAATCCATAATCCTCAATAACCTCTATGGTGTTGACATTATGGAGGAGGCAATAGAAATCTGCAAACTTCGTCTCTTCCTTAAATTAGTTGCCCAAGTAGATACTGTTAAGGAGATCGAACCGTTGCCGGATATCGATTTTAACATTAGAGCCGGAAACACGCTGGTCGGTTTTGCGAGCCGTAATGAGGTCAAGGAGGCCATTACCACTGCGGAAGGCGGTCAGCAAAAGCTCCTGTTCGGTGAGACTGTTGAAACCATGACGCGCGTTGAAGAGAACGCAGAGATTGCTGATCAAGCATTCAAGAAGTTTCAGGAGATGCAGACGCAACATGGCATGGATGCAAAGGACTTTGCTGATGCAAAGCAAGAGTTAAGCACGAAATTGAAGGTTCTTGCGGATGAATTAGACATCTATTTGGCATCGGAATATGGAATATCTCGTAAGCCTTTCACAGAGTGGCACAAGAAACACCAGCCGTTTCATTGGTTCGTTGAATTTTATGGAATCATGAAAGAAGGAGGATTTGATATTGCAATAGGAAATCCACCATACGTTGAATATAGCAAAATTAAAAAAGAATATGTTCTGCCAACTGACACTTATAATACAGAGCCAAGCGGCAACTTATATGCCTTCGTTATGGAAAGGTCTTATCGTTTAACGAAGAATGAAGGTTGCGTCGGAATGATCGTCCCTATTAGCCTCGTTTGTACACAGAGAATGGGGATCCTACAGGATTTAGTTCTATCGAAGGCTAATCGACTTTGGAATAGTACATATGCCGAAAGGCCAAGCAAACTATTTTCAGGTGCAGAAGTTTTGTTGACCATCTCAATTGGGAAGATTGGAAAAACAAAGGAAGGCTGTACCTTCGCCACCGGGCTCAGAAAGTGGTCGCGGAAGAGCGTGTGAATTTGTTTAAAACAACTTCTTACTGTAAAATGCCAAAAAGAATCCGGAATTGCATTCTTCCAAAAATTAGCAATGAAGTTGAGATAGCAATAATAGAGAAATTATGGGGAGACAACAGAAGAATTGGCAACTACTTTAGAAAACGATCCAAGCACCTAATTTACTATCGGATAGGGGGAGGTCGTTATTGGAAAATCTTCACCACCTTTCAACCTACGTTCAGACTTAATAGTGTTGATTCGGCCTCAAGTCGAGAAAACCACTTGTATTTTGAAAGAGAAAGGCATCGAGATTTGGCTCTGGCCGTTTACAGTAGTACGCTATTTTATTGGTACTTCTTGCTTACAACTAATGGCAGAGACTTAAATCCATCAGATCTGGCGGAATTTCCAGTTGATCTTGAGGATATCTCTCCTATCATTCGTAACTGTTCATGCGATTTGGTTGATATGCTGATGGAAAACTACAAGCTTAACAAGGTCTTAAAGGAAAAGTTCTCAAAATTGACTGGGAGTATTGAGTATGAGGAATTTTATCCGCGAAAGGCAAAGAGCATTATTGACAAAATTGACGATGCCCTTGCTCAGCATTATGGTTTTACAAATAAAGAGAAAGACTTCCTCATAAATTATGACTACAAGTATCGAATGGGCCTAATTTAGATAACAAGGGGTAGTAACAAGAGATGCTATATGACTCTAATTGATATTACTCATAGTAAGTTCGATTGTCTATCCCAACTTGAGGAGTATTTAGGGGAGAACGCACCCAAAAGGGTTAGTGGACTGGGAAATCTTGGTATCCTTGAAGGCAAACCATTAGGTTTCTTCTCCTCACAAAAATGTCCCGGTGACTTGATCTTGAAAACCTATGACCTTGCCCAAATACTCAGACATGCAGGCACGACAGTGATCGGTGGGTTCCATTCTCCTATGGAACGGGAATGCCTTGGGATTCTCTTGCGCGGGACGCAGCCTGTAATTATATGCCCTGCCAGAAGCATTAAGAACATGCGAATTGTAAGCGAGCACAAACGGGCCCTCAATGAAGTCCGACTTCTCTTTATGTCACCATTTGATGAAAACCAACGCCGAATTTCAGTTAAGACCTCACAATTTCGCAACCTGTTCGTTGCCGCATTAGCTGAACAAGTCTTTGTTGCCCACGCTGAGCCTGGCGGGAAAACAGAAAATCTCTGCCGTGACATTCTTTCCTGGAAAAAGCCAATCTATACCTTTGATAGCGATCATAACAAAAACCTTATTGAAATGGGTGTACAACCCATAGGTACAGGGGGATCCGAGCTTGCGCCATTACTGCGCGCCTAACTGGATAATGTTACGATGCCATGGCGGAGGCCATGAAAGCCGGTCGGCCATACTAAATGACCCTTGATCCACCCCCAGCTGACCCCCGCGTCGCCCATCCTCAGCGGAAGGAGCAGTTACGATGAAAGACACTTTATTCAAAAAGGTGGATTACTCCCTGGCGAAACTTATCGAAGATATTGACCTCGGTGAAATCGGTCTTCCGGAGATCCAGCGCCCCTTTGTGTGGAATGCAGCTAAGGTCAGAGACTTGTTTGATTCGATGTATAAAGGGTTTCCCGTAGGATATCTACTTTTCTGGGTGAATGGTTTCTCTGATGTGCACCGGCAAATTGGGACAGAGAAGAAACAGAAAGTGCCCCGTTTGTTGATAGTGGATGGCCAGCAGCGACTTACTTCACTATATGCAGTACTCAAAGGAAAGCCTATAATGCGGAAAGATTATACCTCTCAGCACATCCATATTGCCTGTCGGCCAAAAGATGCGAAATTCGAGGTTACGGACGCTGCAATACGGAGGGATCCTGAGTTTATTGAAAATATCTCGCAGCTCTGGTGTAGCGAGGTGAAACGTAATCGATTCGTTAGGGAATTCATAAAATCATTGCGCAAACATAGAGACGTGAGTGAAGAGGAAGAGGACCATCTGTTTGAATCAATAGACCGGCTTTATGACATCCGTAACTATCCGTTTACAGTTCTTGAATTGTCTTCAACTATCGACGAAGAAGATGTCGCTGATGTATTCGTCCGTATCAACAGCAAAGGCACGACCCTCAACCAGGCCGACTTTATCCTTACGCTGATGTCCGTATTTTGGGACGAGGGCCGAAGCGACTTGGAACATTTCTGCCACGCGGCACGCAAGCCTTCCACTGGTGAGGCTTCACCCTTCAACCACTTTATCCAGCCAGATCCCGACCAGCTCCTCAGAGTATCTGTGGCCTTGGGGTTCAGGCGAGCGAGACTTCAACACGTTTATTCCATCCTTAGAGGCAAAGATCTGGAAACCGAGCAGTTTTCTGAGGAACGGCGTTCCGAGCAATTCGAAGTCCTGAAAGGTGCTCAAGCGGAAGTCTTGGATCTGCAGAACTGGCATGAATTCTTAAAAACGCTGGTCCGCGCCGGATTCCGAGGGGGCTCTATGATAAGCTCAAAAGTAGGCTTGCTTTACAGTTATGCCATGTTCCTCATAGGCAAGCGTGATTTTGGAACTGATGCGTACGAGCTTCGCGATGTGATCGCCCCTTGGTTCTTCATGACATCTCTTACCGCTCGATATTCTGCCTCCCCTGAAACCTCTATGGAGGCAGATCTGGCGCGTCTACGGTCCTTGAAGGATGAAAGTGAGTTCATAGCCACGCTGGATAAGATTGTCGCCGATACACTGACAGAAGACTTCTGGAACATCACTCTTCCAAACGAACTTGCAACATCATCAGCCCGCAGCCCTTCACTTTTTGCCTACTATGCAGCCTTGAATTTGTTAGATGCTAAAGTCCTATTCTCCAAGATGAAGGTTGTTGAACTACTTGACCCTTCCCTTAAGGCAAAGAAGTCTGCCATCGAACGTCACCACCTTTTCCCCAAGAATTGCCTGAAGAAGCTGGGGATCACAGAAGTTCGTGATACAAATCAGATTGCGAACTACGCCTTGGTGGAATGGATCGACAACATAAGCATCTCAGATTCGTCACCAGCTGAATATTTCCCCAAGTACGCTGAGCGGTTATCAGAGGGCGAACTGAAAGAAATGTCATATTGGCATGCCCTCCCGAAGGGATGGGAAAACATCAACTATGAAGGCTTTCTCGTATCACGCCGCAAAGCGATGGCAAGAGTTATTCGAGACGGATTCGAAAAACTCAGTTCAACCTCAGAGGCTTAGACACACAAAATGGAACTGGATGAAAGGCCTTGGAGCAGCGGGACGCTGACTATGCTGAATAAGTGTTACGCGAAGATTCCAAGCGAAGTGTCCATGAGCGGTAGATTTGGAAAATATGGCGATGCCAAGCGAACAGAGGGATATGGAAACATCTGAGTGCCAGAAGAGGCTTAGACTTTGGTAATAATTAAGCTCGATTTTGGGCCAACGCAAAAAATGATAACTGAAGATCTCATTGAAGGTATGATTAATTGGGTGCCCAGGCGATTTCGGCTTTGTGATTTTGACAAGCCCCTAAAACCACCAAAAGAGTTGGGAGATTGGCAGGAAGATTGGAATCTGATATTTCCTTTCCAAGAAACTTTTGTTCCATCTTTTCAAGAAATGTGTCCCTCAGTAAATCATATACCATTTACATCAAAAGGGACGGCATATTATACATTCCTAAAAAATGTTTCAGACAGTGATGTTGAAGCTATCCATGATTGGCTTAAGACCATAGAAAGATATGTTGCATTACGAGACTGTTTGGCAATTTCTTTTGCAATAGATTATGACCGGGTTGGAGGCAGCCCTAGCAATGAACGCACTCATATTGGAAACCTTAGGAAAAGAGCAAAAACCTATGGAAAACCAGCAAAGAAAGACACTTATGCGGCTGCTGACGGGTTAATTGAATCATGTATGCAAGCCCTTGGCGACCTGACCTGTTACGATAGCGCCACATGCATAGTGGCAATACCGCCATCAGACCCCGAGAAACCTTTTGACCTCCCGGAATATCTGGCAGATGGAATATCGAAAGGGTTGGGTAAATCGGATAAGACTGAAGCTGTTCAGACAATCACAGCTAGAACTGCCAGTAAAGACATTCTGCTGGAGGACAAATTATCGACTGTCGAAGGCACAATCAAGATCGATAACGATGCAATCCAAGATGAGATTGTGCTTCTAATAGATGATCTTTACCAATCTGGTGTAACCATGAATTATGTTGCCATGTTGTTGCTTGATGCCGGTGCGAAAAAAGTTTTTGGGCTCTCTTGCGAAAAAACATGTAGTAATGACGATAACGTGAGCAGACGTTGACCATGATAAAAAACAATACGGCTTTTTACATACTTCGACTTCTGGAGACTTCCGGCTTAGGTGTAGTGAAAACCAACTCTATTATTGAGTCTGTGGGGCATAATTTAGAGCCAAATCGTTTACAGAGCATTCTTAATAAGAGCCAGTTTGAGAATTTTCTATCGAATGAGGAGAAAGTCTTTAGCGACTGGGAGCAGATTGAAGAATATGGGGTTAACTGCATTACAATACTTGATGAAGATTATCCGGAACGGTTGAAAAATCGACTGCAAAGAAAGGCGCCTCCTCTTCTGATGGTACTGGGAAACAAGAATCTTCTGAATACGACCACGGCAGGTTTCTGCGGCTCTCGTAAAGCCAGCGAAAAAGGAATCGCGACAGCAAAAGATTGCGCTGATCAATTGGCACGAAAAGGCATAAACATCGTGTCCGGTTATGCGGCAGGCGTCGACATGGTGACCCACAAGGCCGCTTTGGAGTGTGGAGGGACAACAACGTTAGTGTTATGCGAAGGAATACTGCATTTTCGGAAAAAGCGCGAACTGAAGGATGTTTGGGATTGGGAAAGAATCGCTGTAGTGAGTGAGTTTCTCCCAGGTGTGCCTTGGAGTGTCAGAAACGCTATGCAAAGGAATAATACTATTTGCGCCTTAACGTCTACTATGATTCTGATTGAGTCTGCCACTAAAGGAGGTAGCATTGCCGCAGGGAGAACATCTCTAAAAATGGGTATCCCGCTTTTTGCCCCAGTATATGAAGGAATGCCGGAAACAGCCGTGGGAAATCGCGAATTATTGGGGCAAGGCGCTCAAAAATTGTATAAAAACAGTCATACTAATCGTGCAAACATGACAAATGTCTTTGCCGCCATTGAGCAGCAAGAAGCAAAATCTGGCCACCATCCTCATGCATCGAGATATGATATTAACGGTGGCATAAATGCCCAACTTAGCCTTTTTGAAGATAAAGGCAGCTATGGCGAATGAAAGGAATCCAATATGGGAACGAAGAAGGTCAAATATGGTGAATTCAACTTGCAAGTGGGGAACTTTGGGGACATCTTATAATTTTACGGTTTCTAAGTAATCCTTTTAGAGCCGGTTCATGATGCCAAGAAAGTCGAAGATAGAGGCACCTGGGTTCTTACGTCACATCACAGCCCGAGGAATTGAGCGTTGTAGCGGACCCATGGAACCTCAAACTGAAACCTGCAAAACTGAAGGGCAGCCCCTTTCTTTCTCACGGAATTTCGCTATGCTCAACTCCGTGTGTTATCTTTACCGTTAGGCACTCCATGATATCCTTCTGTGATGAGTGAATGAAGCGTATAAAACAAACCGCTGACCTAAAGGTATTCATCTCCACTCAGGATTCGACGTGCGACGAATGTGGTGAAAATCTTGGTCGCAGAGCGTGGATTACGCTGGACAAAGACAAAGGGGCGCTTTGCCTTTCGTGCGCCGACTTGGATCATCTTGTCTTTTTTCCGTCCGGGGATGCAGCGCTTACCAGGCGCGCGCGTAAACACTCGATTTTGGCTGCTGTTGTATTGAAATGGAGTCGTGCCAGAAAACGCTATGAGCGACAAGGGCTTTTGGTCGAGTCTGAGGCGTTGGAGCGAGCCGAAAAAGAATGTCTGGCCGACAGCGAGTCCAGATCTCGTCGAAGAGAGCGTGAAGAAGTGCGACGGGCGGAATTGGATCATGAATATGTGCGGCATTTTGCGATACGTGTGCGTGAACTTTTCCCTCGATGTCCTTCCAAAAGAGAGATTGACATAGCTGAACATGCTTGCCTTAAGTACAGCGGTAGGGTCGGTCGCTCGGCGGCGGCAAAAAACCTTGATATAAACGTGGTCAGGATGGCCGTTATTGCACATATCCGACATGCCGAAACACGGTACGACGAGCTTCTGATGAGAGGCAATGAGCGATGGGACGCCCGCGCAAAAGTGGAGGAGGTTGTCCGTCGAGTATTAAACAAATGGGAAGCGCCGGAATGACCGTGTGCATAAGATGAAATATCTGAAAATACAAACACTGGAGAAAGGCTGGCACGATAAGGATAAAATCCTTCTGCATGCTGCCTTCCAATTGCTGGTTGACTTCGTAGAGAGAGAAGATCCCAGCAATATTGTAGACTGGAATTCCGATGAATCACATAAACATGGATGGAAAGAAATCCGAGAGCTATACAAATGGTGGAAGAGAGAACGATCCTCCAGAAAAAGCCCCCTTGATGACAAGAGGTTGAAGATACCTCCAATGAAATTCAAGAAGATTCCCGGGTCTGAACTTGGCCAACTGGTTGAGCCAGATAAAAAGAAATATGCGAACTACTATCAAGCTCTCAAGAAACACGGGAGACTGGAAAAGAAATGGGAAGAGGAGGATCAACGCAATCTTCACCGGCTTGTCGAGATCAGAGGTTTTCTGTGGACATAAACCATGAAATAGGGGATGTCAGTGAAATTGAAAAGGAAGAACTTGGGAACGCTGTTTAGTTCTACGGTTTCTAAGTAATCCTTTTAGATCCGGTTCATGATGGCAAGAAAGTGGAAGATAGAGGAATTGAGCGTTGTAGCGGACCCATGGAACCTCAAACTGAAACCTACAAAACTAAATGGCGGCCCCTTGGACTTTTTATGATCACAATACTAACCCGATGAGGCCGACGCTTGGCACCGGCCTCATCGGGCGTGCTCCTCACCCGCGTCCGTTAGCCTGCCCCTGTTGCGAACAAGTGTCGTCCGAGGGATGAAGTCAACTATGCCGAAAACACCAAGCGTAGGAGTGGGGGTGATCATCGAAAAAGCTGGGCAGGTGCTTCTGCTCAAACGAAAGAATGTTCACGGAGCGGGAAACTGGTCAACGCCTGGTGGTCATTTGGAGTATGGGGAATCGCCGGAAGAATGCGCGATCCGTGAAGTGAAAGAAGAAACGGGCGTGAACATCGGTGATGTTAAATTCAGGGCGATTACCAATGATCTTTTTGAGGGGAGCGAAAAGCACTACATCACGATTTGGATGGAAGGACGACATTTATCTGGAAAGCCATTCGTCAATGCTGCCAATGAGGCAAGCGATGTAGATTGGTTTGCGTGGGATGCATTGCCGAAACCGCTCTTCCTGTCTTTTCGAAATTTGATTGAAGGTAGATGTTACCCGCCAGCACAGGCAAATCCGGCGGTAGATTTGGATAATATGGCGATGCCAAGCGCAAGGCAGACACCAGAATAGACCTAAGAAGAAAAAATATCTTTAAAGAATCCAAGTGAAAGCCAAGAGCATTTTTTTGACCGGCCCCCCTCGATGTGGCAAATCGACCCTGATCGAGAAGATAGCGAGGCGGATCAAGAGGCCAGCGACTGGGTTTTTCACCCGTGAGATGAGAGAAAAGGGCAGGAGGACTGGATTTTCCATAACTACTCTTGATGGCAAAAAGGGTGTGCTTGCCCACCAAAACATAAAGAGCCGTTTCAAGGTGGGCAAATATGGCGTGAGCCTTCACGACATTGAACATATTGCGGTTCCATCGATGACGCCCTCTGAGCCTGATGAAGTTGTCGTGGTTGATGAAGTGGGAAAGATGGAGTGTTTCTCTTCGCTGTTCAGACAGACATTGGTCAAGGTTCTCGATGCACAGCACCCTGTGATCGGCTCTATTGCTCAAAAAGGAGACAAATTCATAGAAAAAATTAAGGCCCGTGATGATGTCTTGGTAGTTCGCGTAACTGAAAATAACAGAGACTCGCCAGAGTTTTTTGCCCGGTTGTTGTCGGTGATTCATTAGCTTCCCCTGCCATTCCGTTGGGATGAGGCTGCTCGCTTGTTAGGGTTTTATTAAGCTTGAGCTTGGGGATGGTCTTTAGTTTTACGGGGGAGATACGGCACATTATTGACTATTTGGAAGACCTGGAAGGTGTTGACTTCAAGACAACCGGAACCCAGTTGAAGAAAGAAGGATGGCGATGCATCGGGCCGGGGCTTGAATTTGAGAGGTTGCTTGAAGCTGATAGCTGATAGAGTCGGGGCATGCTAACTAGTTGACAGCGCCCGCGAAACGGTCATAATTTATCCCAAATAAGGTCTTGGAATGGCAATTTTTGGGAAGCCTCGGGGAAGCCTCACGGCAAGACCTGCACATTTGACAAAATGCGAATGAGGAAGGTAGGGAACTAGCGGGACGTCGATGAGATAAGGAATGAGCGACTACTCGGAAACACACAAGCTCGGCATCGAACAGACTCTTGATGACAAAGCGCCGGGCAAGGGCCATGACGTCCTTTTTGGGACTATCAGTGAACTGGCCGCCAGAGCAATGCAGCGGGGCAGGACCAGGGAGGGTGCCCTTGCACTGGTCTCACAGGCATTTCGCTTCGCAGATCAGATCATTGAAGACTATGAATCAAAAGAACCGTTGGCCGAACCAGTAGCGTGCAAGGTCGGGTGTTACTACTGCTGCTGTTATGAGGTTGTGTTAACTCCGGCAGAGGCCTTGCTTCTTGGAAACCACGTCAAACAGACATTCTCTGAAGGTGCGGTGGCGGGCTTGATGAAAAAGATCGACAGGACCCTTCGCCTTAGAGACGGAAGAGGCGTTGAAGAAAGAGCAAAGGTCCTTCACGATACCCCGTGTATCTTTCTGGCAAGCGGGAAATGCTCTGTGTATGATGTGCGGCCTTTTGCGTGCCGGGCTTTGCATTCATTGGACGCTCGCAAGTGCAAAGAAGGCGTCATGGCGAGGAGACGTGAAGTTGAATTCACTGGTTATACTCATCGGTACTATGTCTTTCAGACAGCCAAAGCGGCATTGACACAGTTCTGTGAACAGATGGGCTGTCAGACCACGGAGCTTACAATTGCCAAGGCCATGAAACAGTACTTCGAACTCCCGGGCCGTACCATAGCTTGGGTTCGGGGAGGCAAGGTGTTTGTGGCCTAACTAGTGCCTGAACGAAAAGTCCTGTTCAGGCAAAATCCGAATATCGAAACTCGAAATTCGAAACAAATTCGAATACCATAATGACAAAATGACCAAAACGAACTCATTGGATATTCAGTCTTAATATCAAACCAGGCGCTCAATCAGGCCAGAAATTGCGCATTGCAGGAAAGGCCCTGGTTCCTGGATTTTTTCATCTTCTGCCGGCCGGGATTGCCATAGCCCTTACCTATCAACAAAGAATAAGAGAACTGGAAAAAAGCGTCAAAGAACTTGAATGTCAATTGATGAGATAAGTAGTAAAGGAGGGGGTAACAATGGACGCTATTGAGTGTATCAAAACAAGGATGAGCATACGCAAATTCAGATCTGAACCTGTTCCAAAGGAGGTGCTCTTGGACGTAATCAATATTGCCAAATGGAGCCCTTCATATAAAAACAGCCAACCATGGGAAGCCGTAATACTCTCAGGTGATAAAAAAGAGGCGCTATCAAAGATGCTGATCGGACTTCTGGAAAATGGCAGAAAGCCATGTCCTGATCTGCCGACCCCGGAATCATGGCCGGCGGCTGAGGCTGCAAGAATTGATCATCTTCTCAAAATGCGTTCTGCGGCTACTGGCATCGATATGAATGATCCTGAAAATTTAATAAAAGCAAAGAAAGCAAATTTCAGTCTCTATGGTGCACCGCATGCCATCTATCTATTCCAGGATGCCTCGCTGACTCCATGGTCCCTGTTTGACTTGGGATTGTTCGCCCAGAGTTTAATGCTTTCCGCACATGCCAACGGCCTCGGTACTGTTCCCCAAGCGTTTGCAACCGATTATGCTCAGGACATAAAGAAGTTTCTTTCCATTCCTGAAACAAAACGCCTCGTTCTTGGTATTTCAATTGGATATCCTGATATGGAATCACCAGTTAACGCATTCAGAACTGACAGGGTTCAAACAGATGAAATTGTGAAATGGATTTAGTGATAGGATGTCGGAAACAAAGTTGTTAAGTCTACACGGGCTGTTGCCCAAATAATAATTCCTTTGAGCTGTCATCAAGACGTTTTTTCCAATAAATCTTTGTGCATTAAACATAATCCCACCGAAAAACAGCAATTTTGCATTAGCTGCCAAGAGTTTTGCAAGGGGTGCTGGTATTTAGAGCCCGGTGAGGGGTGCAGTATTTATCCTTATCGGCCACTGTATTGCAGAGCTTATGAGTGCCACAAGCTAAAAGCAGCTGAGAGAAATGAGGGTTTCTAATAAGGACATTGCCGAACTTCGATTTTCGATATGCCCCAATTGGCCTAAATCGTGTCAAAAGGCACTACTATCAACATGCGCCACGAGGTATTCCCTGTCTTTTTCAGTGCGTGCACAGACCCCCCTATAGCGCTCAGATAAATTGATACACTTTCGCTCAGGTAAATTGAGATGTTCGTTCACACAACAACGAAGAGAGAGCTTGGCCAGATCCCGCTACCCCGCCCCAATAGGTAAAATACTACCCTGCC
>Ga0209986_10003398_pt1 | contig 13965 bp, 9 predicted proteins | sample BlataG_FD_183168 | JGI IMG/M metagenome (GOLD analysis project Ga0209986, IMG submission 183168) | Deep subsurface microbial communities from Black Sea to uncover new lineages of life (NeLLi) - Black_00105 metaG (SPAdes) (version 2) | ecosystem: Environmental > Aquatic > Marine > Oceanic >...
TTAGCACTAATCGCTGACCAGCGTAATCACGCGAAATGCGTCTGGCCAGGGTTCCTATCCTTTGTTGAATTTTGGCATGGCTGTACAAAACTCGGTCGATTCCCTCTACTTTAGCTTCGCCTAGAGGGCCATAACCATATTTGGCTAGCAGCTTGAGAAAATCATTCTTGTTCAGAAGCCTGACATTGACTTCAGGGTAAAGTTCTCTGAGCTGGCGCAGCTTGCGATTCTTCTCGGTTAGTAGATTTTGTTTTAGTGTAGTGAGTTCAACATAAAGGTCTAACTCGGGCAAATAAAAATCGGGAGTGAACATCTCTGCTATCTTGTCGCCCTCCCACCTAAGAGGAAAAGAACGAGGCTCATAAAGCCATTCAATACAGTAAAAGTCTAAAAGTTTGGCAAAATCCTCCTCGCTGGGATGAGCGAAACTAGTTGGCCTCAGCGTAGTAGTAGGTAACGGAGATACTTGAGACGATTTTCTTCGTCTCTCACTTGCCTTATAGTCTTGCTCTAGCAATTGATGAAGCTCTGCTCTCTCAAAGATGACGGCGCACATATCAGCAACACTGAGGAGGAAGCTTTTATCAGCTTCGGAGAATTGGCGAGGCTCACGAGTGTAAATTCGAATCTCCCCGATAGCTTCTCCTTTCCCAAGTACAGGAACCCCAAGTATAGAAGATATTCCTTGCGCTAGTGCTATTTGGGGATGTTGAACTCTTTCATCTTTAGCAGCATCGGCAATAAATACCACTTTCCCATCAAGGATATCCGGAAGGCTTTTACGGGCATCAAGGGGGCCTTTTTTCAGATAAAGGTCGCTCAAACCATACGTGCCTACAGTAATCAAATATTCCCTTTGGGAATTGAGGGATAAAATGCGGCAGCCATTGGCCTGCATTGCCTTGGCAGCACTTTTAGCTATAGAATTACAAATCTTTCTTAAGCTAAAAGCCGAATTGGCAACTTTAGTTATCCGCTTAAGAGCTGAATAATAACTACCTCTGGATCTACCCATTTTTCTTGTACTCTATCCACATTTAGTAAAGCCACAGGCGAGGCAAATGTTGCAGCCTTCCTGGTAAATCAAAGGACCACCACAATCGGGGCATTGCCCGGCCCAACTTTTAACCATCTCAGGATTTTGGGAAGGCGCATCTGGGTTAGTGGCCGTCTTTTCTCTAATATATTTCTCAAGCACGCTAGCGATAGCATCGGCACAGGACAAAATAGCGTGCCCTTGCTCCCAAGCGATAGAAGGGCACCTGATGCCGCGTAGTTGCTTTACAATAGAATCTATATCTATTCCAGACCTTAGAGCCAGGGATGTTAGGCGGCTAATAGCCTCAAGCTGCGCAGCCGCACAACCTCCGGCCTTTCCTAAAGTGGAGAAAACTTCGGATATTCCCTGACTATCAAAATTTACTGTTACATAAATGTAACCGCACCCGGTGTTTACCCTTTCAGTTACACCCGTGGTAACTTTAGGCCTTTTTCTGGGAGCTAGCTTACCTTCAGCCCTTTTTACCCCCTCACCTACAGTGAGGACCTGACTCTCTCGGCTCCTGTCTCGGTAAATAGTTATCCCCTTCAAGCCTTCCTGGTAAGCCAGCTTATACACTTTAGCCACATCCTCGGGTGTCGCCTCGTGAGGGAAATTGACTGTCTTGGATACAGCACTATCAGTAAATTTTTGGAAGGCTGCCTGCATCTTAACGTGCCAATCAGGAGATATGTCGTGGGCGGTGATAAAAAGTCCTTTTAGCTGTTCAGGAACTTCTTCTATGTCCTTTAACCTCTTTCCTTCAGCTAGCTGCTTCATTAGATCAGGGGAATAGAACCCTCCCCTTTTGGCTGCCTCCTCAAAATAAGGATTCACCTCTATAAATTCTTCTCCTTCCAGGATATGACGCACATAGCTTAAAGCGAACAATGGTTCAATGCCACTGGAGCAGTTAGCGATTATGCTCAAGCTGCCAGTAGGAGCAATGGTAGTCCGAGAGGCATTTCGAAAACGAGGACCATCGGGTATGTCATAAATGCTTTCCTGGAAAGCAGGAAAAACTCCCCTTTCTCGGGCTAGCTCTATAGAGGCTTTATCCGCCTCTTCAGATATGAAATGGGCAATTTCCTCGGCCACAACAAGCCCTTGTTCGCTATCATAAGGGATACCGAGCTGAATCAGCATGTCAGCAAAACCCATCACCCCCAGGCCTATTTTCCTGGTAGTTTTTGTAATCTCCGTAATCTCTGGCAGGGGAAATTGGTTGACTTCGATAACATTATCAAGGAAACGAACTGCCAGCTTGACTGTTTGTGATAGCTTGTCATAGTCAATGTATGGCTGGCCATCTTTATATGCCACCATCTTGGACAAATTTATGGAGCCTAAATTACAGGATTCAAAGGGGAGCAGGGGTTGTTCCCCACATGGGTTAGTGCTTTCTATTTTGCCTAATTTAGGCGTGGGGTTGTGCCTGTTTATCTCGTCAATAAACACAACACCCGGGTCGCCAGTGCGCCAAGCCATATCAACTATTTTGTCAAATACCTCTTTGGCATTAAGCTTATCTGTCACCTCTCCAGTTCGAGGGTTCACCAAATTGTAATCAGTGCCTTTTTCCACCGCTTTCATAAACTTATCGGTCACAGCTACAGAAAGGTTAAAATTAGTTAGAGCTTCCGGGTCTTCCTTAGCCACGATGAATTTCAATATGTCGGGATGCTCAACATTGAGTATTGCCATATTGGCTCCGCGGCGCATGCCACCTTGCTTTATGACATCTGTGGTGACATCAAAGGCTCGCATAAAAGAGACAGGGCCACTGGCAATGCCACCTGTAGAACCCACTCTATCCCTTGCCGGTCTAAGTCGAGAAAAGGAAAAACCGGTACCTCCGCCACTTTTATGAATCAAAGCAGTAGATTTAACCGCATCAAAAATAGACTCCATAGAATCTTCAATAGGTAAAACAAAGCAAGCTGATAATTGCCCTAGTTCACGGCCGGCATTCATTAGAGTAGGGGAATTAGGTAAGAAATCCAGGTTTGCCATTAACTGATAGAATGCCTCTTCCCAAAGAGAAACATCTGCTTTGGAATCGTAAAGGAGCTCGGCTGAGCCAATATGCTTGACGACGCGGCGAAATAGCTGTTGTGGGGTTTCAATAACCTTCCCCTTCCCATCCTTTGACAAATATCTTCTTTCCAGAACCCTTAAGGCATTATCGCTAAGTTTGATTCCAGAAATGACTTGGCTTCTGGCCTGGGGAGAAAATTCGTCTGCAGTTAGAATCTCCTTAACCATTGCCTCAATTTGGGAGGGGGACACAGGCTGTTTAATTTGACGAGGAACAAATTCCTCCATGCCTGGGAAGGGATGAGCTACATCTAATCGCTGGCTCACTTGTTCTGTAAACTTTTCCAGCAATTTCCTATCACTTATACCCATGGACTCGGCAGCAGCGAAAACAGCTTGAGCTACTCTATCTCGACCAATAGTTTTGTGGTTCTCTTTCCGACGGGTTTTGGGCATTTTATCTCCTCTTGCGACCAGCTGGGGAATTCACCGCCTCAGAAGAGGGCAGCGGTAGCTGGTTTGCTGGTGTTAGCTCTCTTCGTATCGCCAAGCTATCCACCTCTTGTTTTAAAGCGCCGATATCGGCAAATTCCCGATAAACACTGGCAAAACGAATGTAAGCGATATGGTCTAGTTTTTTTAATCCTTCCATGACTAAATCACCAATATAGGAACTGGAGACCTCGCTTTTGCCCACATTGTAAAGCTCAGCCTCGATGGTGTCCATAAATTTATCGATGGCGCCTGTAGGAAGGGGGCGTTTCTCACAAGCTTTGCGAATACCCGAGGAGAGCTTATCCCGGCTGAATTCCTCACGTCGTCCATCCTTCTTAATAACGAAGATATCATGTGGCTGTATCCGCTCGTAAGTAGTGAAGCGAGCATTACAGGTGAGGCATTTCCTTCGGCGTCTCACTCCTTCGTCTAGACTCCGAGAATCTATCACCCTTGATTCCTGACCGCCGCAGTAAGGACAGTTCACAAGTTTCTCCTAAGAATTGTGGTATGGAAACATTTTACCACTAAATGTAGTGAAATGCAATAGCCTCTAGAGGCTGATATGGTTGTTCACTGTGGCTCCTCTGCCTCTGGAGAATATGTGAATACCGTAAACACCACTGATATCTCCTATGGTCGGTGGGAAGGTGAGGCGATAATGGGCAGGCCCCAGGAATACAGTTTTCAAGCTTTAAAGGAGACTAGAAAAAGGGCTCCGTTTGAGTGGAAGGGACTGGATTCGGATAACGATCAAGCATTCATCAATCAGATTCTGTATAAATATTGCCAGAGGGAGAAGTTAGCATTTACCAGGTCGCGACCAAATCGGAAAGATGACAATGCCTATATTGAGCAGAAGAACTGAACCCATGTCAGGAAACTGCTGGATATCTGAGATATGACACTCCCGGGGAGCTGATGATTATCAATGACCTTTGTCGTAACGAACTGGGACTATACAAAAACTTCTTTCAGCCAGTGATGAGGCTGGTCAGTAAGGAAAGGATTGGGGGCAGGTTAAACAGGAAGCATGATATCCTCCGGACGCCGTATCAGAGACTGATGGACTCGGGGCAGATGCCAAAGGAAACCAGAAGGCAACTTGAGGCGCTCTACCTGAGCTTAAACCCGGGTCAACTGAAGCGGAGCACCGATACCAAATTAGATAATCTCCACAAGACATATGAAGAGAAAAGGGAATCCCACCAGGTTGAGCTGTAGGGAAGGTAGTGCCTCATACGGTTACATCTTTTATGATACAACACGGTAAAGTTGGGTTACCCGCTCAAATGATTTGACATGGCACTTGTGCTCGTCCGCTACCTGACGTTCAGACATACAAGGCGCCACTAATCCATCTGAACTAGGTCCGTTACGGGCAGCCATCCGCTCCAGTGAGTCGAGAGCCAGAGAATAGGGCATCCCCTAATCTGAAGGTTGGGGCTGGAAGGTTAGCCAACGCTTTCCTCCGGTATCATTTCAATAGCGTCCCTGGGGCATACCACAGTACAAATACCGCACCCTTTGCAATAGCTATAATCAATCTCAATCTGATTCTTATTACCATTCTTTGTTATGGCTAAGTCAGGGCAAAGCAGTCGACAGAGATCACAAATACGGCACCTCTGCTGGTCTATTATCGGTATATGTGTTCTTCCTTCCACCGGTGTTAATCTATCGCCTTTCCTTGTTTATCTCTGGTGTATGTGATTGGACTTCGTTCTGCCCAACCTGAATCCAATATTCATAGCTTTTAGATTCAGCTCTCTCAACCTTTCTGGAATAATTTCTCCTATTGCAGATTCTAGCGCCTTTTTACTAACTACGTCGGTCATGTCTACGGCTGCGCTCAGAATGATTACATTGGCAACTGTTCCGTTACCGAGTTCCTCAACTGCTGTCTCGGTAGCAGGAATCCCTACATGTTTTAAGCCCTTCATCTCCTCAGGAACAAACCGCTCATCATAAATGACGACTCCCTCGCCAGGTTTGACCCGTTCGATACATTTGTCATAAGCGGTCCGGCACATAGCAATCAAGGTATCGGCGGCAATAACATAGGGAAAGATTATTGGCTTCTCAGATATCACCACTTCGGCTCGACAAGCTCCCCCTCTGGCCGCTGAGCCATAAGAATTCGTGCTGCTAACCCATTTCCCATCACTGAAAGCTGCTTGACTTAGTATCGTGCCAGCCAGGACAATACCCTGTCCCCCAAAACCACACAGTATAACTTGCTTAATCGGCGCCATTAGTGAACTCCCCAGTTATTATCTTACCCTTCAGTTCTTCTGGTGATAACTTCTTGGCCTTCTTCTTGGTGATGCACGTCTCCATCAGGTTCTTGATCATAGCTACAGGAGTATCAAGCTGGTTGTGTCTGCCAAATTGGGTCGGGCAAGGTGACAAAACTTCTATGAAGCAGAAACCATTAATTTGTAATGCCTTCTTGATGCTGGCTATCAGAGCAAAGGGCTCAGTTACCGAATGGCGGGCTGCATAGGTGGCACCAGCAGCGATAACAAGCTTGCACAAGTTAAGTGACTGATAAGGATTTCCTTGGGTTGTTGTTTGCGTGAAGGCGCCTACAGATGTAGTAGAGGAGACTTGACCTCCGGTCATCCCATAAACCATGTTGCTGGCACAGATGACAGTCAAGTCCATACTTCTACGTGCGGCATGAATAAGGTGGTTTCCCCCAATATCCGCTAAATCGCCATCCCCACCGACAACCACCACCCTCAATTTTGGGTTGAACATCTTAGCTCCTGTGGCAGCAGGAATAGCCCTGCCATGCAGAGTATGAAGAGTATCAGCATTGAAGTGGGGGCTTGGTATCCAGGCAGCACAACCTATACCGGAGACGAATAACATCTCATCCATGTTTAACTCAAGCTGGTGGATTGCCCTTAAAATCAACCCCATCAAAATTCCGTGACCACAACCGGGGCAGAAGGGTGTTGAAGTTAATCCCGGTCGCAAATATTGTTGCATATCCCTGGGCATTAGAGGTACCTCCTCAATTGCTCTATAATGGCATCAGGGTATATGACTTCCCCATTAGTTTGAGTAAACGTTACTACCGGGCAAGAGACATATTTCCTTACCTCTCCGGCAACCTGTCCTTTGTTCATCTCAGGAACAAACAACACATTAGCCCTTGCTCCGATATTCCTTTTCAAGCTATCGGGAAAGGGCCACAGAGTCTTCAGCCTGAGCATCCCGATTTTTCTCTCTTCCGCCCGCAGGGCCTCAATGGCAAATAGCGAACTCCTTGCCGTAATGCCATAGCTGATAACAACTACCGTGGCGTCTTCCAAATAGTAATCCTCGTAGTCAATAATTTTTTCCCTATTGTTTATTATTTTCTCATTTAGCCTTGAAACCAACCTGTCCTGGACTAGTGGGTCGTCGGTTTTTCTGAAACCATAGCTGTCATGCGTCGAGCCAGTCACCAGCACCTTCGCTCCCTCACCAAAAGTGGGCATGGGTGGCACGCCATCCCTTTCCTCACTACCGAAAGGGGCTGCACCTGGTTTCTTCCTGCGGTTGAATATCTCAATATCTTTCACCACGTCTACTCTCTCCCGCAGATGACCGATTGCTTCCTCAGTAAGCAATAGAACAGGAACCCGATATTTCTCAGCAAGATTGAAGGCATTGATCGTTTGCTCATATGCTTCCTGTACCGACCAGGGAGACACGGCGATAACCTGATAATCTCCGGACGATCCCCACTTGGCCTGCATTATGTCTCCACTTGCCACCCGCGTAGCCTGTCCTGTACTGGGACCTGCCCGTTGAACATCCACGACCACGATTGGTGTTTCTGTCATAGCAGCATATCCAATTCCCTCCTGCATCAAGCTGAAGCCAGGTCCCGATGTAGCGGTCATGGCTTTGGCACCAGCCCATGATGCCCCAATAACTGAGCAGATACTGGCAATTTCATCTTCCATCTGCATAAATACACCCCCAATTTCGTTAAACCTGACCGAAATCCTCTCCATGATTTCCGTTGAGGGGGTAATGGGATAGCCAGCGTAATAACGACATCCCGCTCTAATGGCACCCTCGACGATTGCCTCATTCCCAGAAAGATAATACCTTACCATGTCTCTGTATTGGGCCCATTTTCCTGATGCCGACAAAATCTGTTTCAGCTAGCACTGCCTACAGCGCAGAGCGTCTCTTCAGCAAATGCCTACAGCATCCTCAATTAATTGGTTTCGGAAACCTCGAGTACGGTTATGTTCTTTTTTGTTAATTCCTCCATGAAATTTCGGTAAGCTTTTCCTTCTATAGCATCCTCGGGAGCCACTATGCCTTTCTTTTCTATTTCTCCTCTCCCTATGAGTTTGGCACCTATCGCCGCAGGGAATCCGGTAACTCTTCCCATAGCGGAAATCCCATTCTTTGTATCGGCCTCCTCCCACATATAGTAATCAATTCTCATTTTGTGTCCGTTTTTTGTTCCAGTCACTGTGTTTTGCATAACGCAGATGTCAGTATCGCCCTCTGCTGCCTTCAGTTTAGGCCCGATAACGGATAATATAAAATCGCGAGGTGCTATCTTCATGCCCCTGAACTCAACAGGTGTAAGGTCGAGCATTCCAAATTCCTTGAGTGTATCTATCCCCTCATAATGACCTGGCCATCTGATAGTCTTCTCGGCAAATTCATTAAGCTGTGGTCTCGTATAAATATAAGAAGGCATGCCCGAGGTAACAGCACACTCCAATTCCTCATTCTTGCCAAGTTTGGCAAATCTGAATTTTTCACGGTCACTCAGTGCCGGCACTTCCACTACCTTACCATTCTTAATCATTTCTACTTGAATCATGTATTCTCTTAAGACATGCTCGAATGCCCAAGTAATCATGTATTTTAGAGGGTATTTCATACTAGCTTCCTTCGTAGGGATGCCCCCCACTCTCGCTATCGCCGACTCGGCTTTGTCCATTTTCCTAATAGCTTCACCGATTGTGATGTTACTTAAACCGGGAGCAAAGCCTAATCCGTCAACGAGTATGACGTCGTTCTCCATGGCTCTCTTATGGAGCCATCCTCCGTACTCTTCCAGGGTCATTTGATTGGGAATATTTAAACCTTCGGTCTCATAAGGGTCTGGTCTTCTGTGATACTCTTCGAGTATGTCAACGGTATTTAATCCGGCCTCAATCGCTGCCTCGACCGTCGTATAACTTGTTTTTCTATCAGGTAGTGAAATGATGCCGACGTCGTATTCTTTCATTAATATTTTCATATCCGCGGTATTACTGACATCAAGAACGTGCAGTTTGAGCTTGCTGCTATTTATCCATTTTTGTACCCTCTCAAGGTTGCTTTTCCGTCTACCTACTATTCCTACTATTTCCACCTCACTATCCCTGACTAGATCCCAGGCACTTGCAGCACCCACTTCACCCGAACCAATAACCAAAACTCTCATATTCCTTCTCCTTTTTTTTGCCTACTCCTAATGTTTTGTGCCAGTTAATGTATTCCTTGCCTACGGCAAGGCAGCTTGCCCGTGCTGTGTTTTTTGGCGTCTTAGGTTGTAGAGGTGTATTGCTTCAGTCGTTTGCCGACAAATCAGTGCCGCCAAGATATTATCCTTCTTCTGAGTTCTTGTCAATGAAGTGTGCTGGCTGACCACATGAGTAACACTGGGCTGCGGATTTGGGCGAGTTCTCTTTCAATATACTGTATAGGAGTAAGATAGGCAAGAGACTGGTGGGGGCGGTTGAAGTTATATTCTATGAGCCATTCAGTCAGCCAGGGATTGAGTTCTTCAGGGTCTAGAGATAGATTAGAGTCATAAAGCCATTCATACTCTAAGGTTCCGTTGAATCTTTCTATCTCCGGGTTGTCCTTTGGGGTTTTGACTCTGGAGGAATACCCTTGAATACCTAACCTGGCTACAGCTCTTTCAAACTCTCAGGCAAACTCACTCCCATTGTCTGTCTGTAAGTTTTCAATAGGCTGGTCGACAAGGTAGCAGAGACGATAGAGAAAATCAGCTGCAGACCTTGAGCTCTTGTCCTTGTACATCCTGGCATACCCTAATTTGCTAACGTGGTTCACTGCGGCAGGATAGATCTTTTCAGGCCTGCATGAACAAGAAGCGATCCTTCTCTTTTTTGATTGACACGATATCTTTGATAATTGTGTAATCTTGCGTCGCGAATGCTACGTGATAATGGGAAGAGGTACCACCAAGGTAATTCCTGATGCGGAATTGCATTTGCGGAGTTGTCATTTTTAGAAGTGTTTTAGGCTGTCAATCAGAACTTCGCAAAATCTATGGTGACAGTTAGTGGATCGTCGAGGTCTGTCTCTGGCATGCTAATCAAATTGTCTGATGAGACCGAAATTCTGCATGTCTCAAGCCTATTCTGCTGGGCAACCTCAACCGGAAAAGCTAGCCCTGCTACAAGGCCTGACCGGTGTCCTTCCATTATAGGCACAGCTGAGACCCAGGCGAGCGTCATCCTCGTTCCCTTTTGTGCACGATACGCTACCCGCTATAGGAGAGTGCGTTGGTATCCTTTATGATCGTCCTGTTCAGCGACCAGGTATTTCTGATGGCTTCTATCGTTCCAATCCCGGCAGCGGCTGGATGACCGCATGGACCGAAGAAGTGCCACTGAGGCGCTCCTGTAGTTCGGGCTCTGATACCGGCATACGTTGTACCGTTCACTGTCTGTCCCAGTACGTTGTTCAGAAAGTCCGGATCGTTATCGACGACTCCGGCCGTAAGATGCTGCTTCATGGAATTGTATATGTTCAGCAGCAACTTGAGGTCGTCCTTGGATTCCCATGTCGTTATGACCTGAAAAGGCCCAAAAACCTCGGTCGTAACCAAATCAAGATTTGGCAGAATACTCTTTAGTGGTATAAACACGGCGGTGGGCTCAAAGCTGCCGTAGCACGATGGTATCGAATGCCTCCTTAAGCGCTTACCGCCAAACTGTATCTTTGCGCCCCTGATCCTTAGTAGCTTGTTGATGTGCTCCTCAATCATCTCGTTGGTCCAAGTCAGCACCGGACTGATGGTAAGATCTCTTACGCTACGTTTGGCGGCAAGTTCTGCTATTCTCACTAGGAGTCCAAGCTTCACCCAGTTCTCGTGGACAGCCAATAGACTCTGGGCCGAACACTTCTGACCACTGGCCGCGTAGGCATCCCTATCACACTGCGCCGCTACAAGGTCGATCATAGATGGCTTTGAATTCGGCCCGACTATCTTCCAATCGAAGCCAGCATCCTCAATTCGGCACTTTCCTTTGGTCAAGCCCAATAGCCGCTCCGCAACCGAAGCGCTGCCGGTGAATTGGGTCAACTGAATGACGGGGTTGGTAACTAGTTTCTCCATTACCTGACCGCTGCAGTGAATCAGGAGCAGGTCTTGCGGAGGCATTCCACAATGCAGAAGCAGCCTTACAAAAGCTTCGGCAACAATGGAAGTCATTGTCGCTTGCTTGAGAACTGGTTTGTTCCCCATGTACAATGCGCCCATCGTCTGTAAAGTCATTATCTCCAGTGGGAAATTGAAAGGTGTGATCACGGCCACTGCACCGTGCGGCCAGCGATAATCGATGGCCTCGTGCCCTAGGTGATCGCCCGGGGTAGTCTGTCCCTTGGCAAGGAACTTGACCTGATCGCCTGAGAAGTTCTGCAGAAATGTGGCTGCCACAGTGACTTCGGCGCGGCATTCTTCAGTGTCCTTGGGCATAACTCTCTGAATCAGTCTCGTGAAGTATCTCTCCCCTTTGCCACTTCTGAGAAAATCGGCGACCCTTTTGCTAATCTCTCCGTACATCAGGTATCTTTCGACATTCATGATCGGGTTATGCAAACCATATTTGGGGCATTTTGCCAGTGATTGAATGAAAGGTGCCAACTCCTTTTCGCTGGTGTCCGGCATCTGGATGAACGGTTCGCCCGACATCGGGTCCACGACCTCCCTGTACTTCTTGGCTTCCACCCATCTCCCGTCGATGAAATTCATGAGACGAGCGGGCTTGGCCCCCGAGATTTCATCGGGTTGCCAGGGAAAGATGTCATCTGGTGTTGGTGTTCTAACTCTGTTCATGTTCTACATACCTCATTTCTGTTTCAATTCGTGCTCTTATGACAGTTTTGTCTGCGGCCTAGTCCTCGGCATGCTACAAACAGGGATTAGTTGGGTGAAAAGAATATGAAAGTCTGCAGTCATCCGGCAGTTCGCAGGGATACCGTCATTTGCCCTCTCACTTGTCTTCCTAATAGCCGCTTCCACGATCAGTTGAGTAGTCCAACGACCCATTAACGGCAACAGAATGCTATCTGTTTGCTCAGTATTTGTCAAATTTCTGGCTCCGCTACATCGCTGGGTGCGTTGGCCCTGAGCGCTAATTAGTGAATATGGACCTCGCCGTAACAGCTCTCGCCCTAGGCTCTCGGAAGACGTCTCCCTGTTTCGAACTGCCAAGTGCCTGCTAGCTGACACAGGTCATGTGGTAATAATCGATTGCTGGCGGAGAGCGCCGGAGAGCACGAGCCTTCTTCGCAATGATATCTCATCCACACCTCGTGCGCCGACCAGAGTCATTGGTTTGTGCCACTTAGCATGGTCTTGACATAGCAGGACCATTCAGAGGGAGGTGGAGGTGGGAGATGATTCCAGAGCGTCGCGTTACCATGTCGTGAGGTCAGTTACCGTCTTCTCATCTAGTTGAGGAATCACCCGAGTCAATAACTCAACCGCGGCGTTGAAATCGTCTCGCTGTAGAATTCCGCCGTGGCTATGAATATAACGAACCGGCAAGCTGAGCACTACTGTTGGGACACCACTGCCGTGCAAATGGATAGCCGCGCCATCCGTCCCTCCCCGAACCCCGCCATCAGCGCGAATCTGAACCGGTATGCCGTACCTCTTTGCTGTATCTACTAGAAGGTTACGTAAGCCGTGATTCGGAATCATGTCTTGGCGATAGAATGTCACCACAGGGCCTTGGCCAAGTCGCAGTATCTGTTGGCTGTCGCTGCTGGTCCCGGGCATGTCATTGACCCCAGTTGCCTCCAGAATAATGGCAACATCTGGATTCACTACCCTTACACTGGTCGTTGCTCCTCTCATGCCAACCTCCTCCTGAACAGTAGCCACAGCAAAAATCGTGTTCGGATGGCCGATGCTGAGCATTCTCTGCATTGCTGTTATCAGCAAGGCGCAGCCCGCACGGTCATCAAAGGCTTTGCATAGATAGGCCTTTCCACTGGCTAGAACAGCGAATGGGCTGACCGGTAATATGGGATCGGCGACACAGACTCCCGCCTGTTCGACTTCCTCGCGCGAAGCGACACCGATATCAATATACATGTCTTTCTTCTCGACCACTTTGCTGCGCTCTTCATCTGTTAAGAGGTGAGGAGGCTTGGCACCGATAATGCCAACAAGATCCCCTTTCGCGGTCTTGATTACTACTCTCTGTGCCAACAATACGTGATCCCACCATCCTCCTAGTGCAGAGAACCTTATGAAGCCGTCTCTTGTGATATGGCTTACGATGAAGCCAATCTCATCCATATGGGCGGCCACCATTATCTTTGGATGGGACGCGTCTCCCAGCTTTCTGCATATTACGCTGCCGAGCCTGTCGTGGCTAACCTCACCTAATGGCTTGAAGTGCCGCTGGATAAGACGCCTGACCTCCGTCTCATGCCCAGCCATACCGTTAGCTTCAGCAAGTTCTTTCAATAGGGTTTCTACGTCGTCCATGAGTGTGTTACTCCAGCTAAATGCAATCCTTAACGAGTTTGTTCTTTGTTGGCCCACTGGCCAACCCTGGAATCCTACGACCCTCGGCAGCACTTGTCAAGGCGGGAAGAGTGGTCGGGTCTAAGGATAAGCGGCGCCAACAAGTGCGTAGGTGGACAATTCTAAGAAAATATGCTAGGTTTGGGTTAACGCGTGACAAAGGCAGCTAGCCCTGTGCCGCGCTCACGGCCAATATCGTGGAAGGATTCTAAGGAGCATTGTTCGAGGAAATCTTACCGGGTCTTTATAGAATCAAAGTGCCTCTTCCTGGAAGTCCTCTAAAAGCCACCAATTCGTATGTTGTAAAGGGGTCAGAGCGGTCTCTAATTATTGATACTGGGTGGAATCGAGAGGATTGTATGGCTGCACTTGTCTCCGGCTTAGAGGAATGTGGGGTGGATTTAAACCAAGCTGACTTTTTCATCACGCACATGCATGCAGACCACGCAGGTTTAGTGTCAGCTCTGGCCGGGGAAGGGGCGAGAATCTACTTTGGCTGGGCAGATGCGGAAATTATGAGGTCTACTGCGCCTGAGCATTGGGAGAAGCAGCTTAATTTCGCTCGTAAATGCGGCTTTCCTGGAGAGGA
>Ga0209986_10003399_pt1 | contig 13964 bp, 13 predicted proteins | sample BlataG_FD_183168 | JGI IMG/M metagenome (GOLD analysis project Ga0209986, IMG submission 183168) | Deep subsurface microbial communities from Black Sea to uncover new lineages of life (NeLLi) - Black_00105 metaG (SPAdes) (version 2) | ecosystem: Environmental > Aquatic > Marine > Oceanic >...
AGTTTCCATTCCCTTCACTCCGACATGGTTTTATTATTCGGCGTCGAGATTTCCACCACCACCCCCGCGGTGATCCCAACAATTGAAGCCAATAGCAGGCCCATTTTATAGGGCAACCCGGCCAGGGCGACGGCCATGAAGCCTGCAGAAAGCGCGGCTGCCCAATCAGACCGGTTGGTTAACGCTGGCGCGATAAGAGCCATGAATGTTAGAGGCAAGGCGAAGTATAGAGACCAGCTTCCCGGGATGGGTGCATCGAGGAGGATGCCGATCCCGGTGCTCACCTGCCATGTGACCCACAATGTCAGACCTGTTCCCAAGGTGTACCAGTGAGCTTGTGCGGTGTTACCTCGCCGGTATCTGATAGATGCCACAGCGAAGGCCTCATCAGTCAGCAACCAGGAAAGGATTATTCTCCACCGAGGAGGCAATCTTTGAATATGGGGTGCGAGATTAGCGCTGTAGAGCATATGGCGGAGATTTACGATCAGGATAGTGAGCACGATGATTAAGGGTGGAACAGCATTGGCGATCATCCCCGCCGCGATGAGCTGGGCGCTGCCGGCAAATACGAACAGCGAGAACCCCTGCGCTTCGAGTGGTGGGATTCCAGCGTCGATCGCCAGTGCGCCGAAGATCATGCCAAACGGGGCTACACCAAATAAAAGTGGAACCTGGTCTCGTACACCATCCAAGAATTCGTACAGTGCGGAAGATCGGCTGATAGTGGGAGGGTGAGGGGCACCCATCTAGGATCGCAGATACTCAGTGATTAATTGGACAGTCGCGATCAGTGACTCGATGTGGGTGCGTTCGTAATTGTGCGAGGCGTCCACTCCAGGACCGATCAAGGCTACCTGCACGTCACCCCCGGCGCGCCAGTAAGCCTCGCCATCTGATCCGTAGTAGGGATATATATCCATTTTGTAGGGGATGCTGGCTTCCTGTGCCAGCCTGCGCAGGTGACGGGTGAGATCGATGTGGTAGGGACCACCGGAGTCCTTGGCGCAGATGGTAGTGTGGAACTCATCAGAAGCTTGTCCCTCGCCAACAGCTGCCATGTCGACGACTACCAGTTCGACCAGGTCGGGAGGGAAACCGGCCGCAGCCCCGTGTCCGACCTCTTCATAGTTACTAACGTGCAGCGTAGTACGCTGAACAGGCTCATGACCAGCGTCATGCATAGCCTTAACCGCTGCCAGCATACAGGCTACTCCCGACTTGTCATCAAGATGGCGAGAGCGGATAAACCCGTCCTGGCTTACCTCGACACGTGGGTCAAAGGCTACAAAATCCCCCACTTCAATCTCCAAGGCGCGGGTCTCCTCTACAGAAGTAGTACGCTGGTCAAGTCGGACTTCCATGTTCTCATCACTACGTTTGAGCTCACTGACTTTTTTCGCGTGGACGTGGGTTGAGGCTTTGATCGGTAGAAGGGAACCGCGAATGATCTTTCCTGAGGATGTGAACACGCAGCATCCCTCCCCCTCGACTGTGTTCCAGGCGAAGCCTCCAATCTTGGTTAAAGTAAGCCGACCGTTGGGTTTTATCTCCTTGACCATCGCACCGAGGGTGTCAGCATGTGCGGTCAGGGCGCGCGGGGTTTCGTTTGAGGTGCCAGCCCATTCAGCGAGCAGACCGCCTTTTACAGTGCGTCTGGGCACTAAGCCTAGATCAGTCATGGCTTTCTCGGTGTAGGTTATCGCCGCTTCGGCGAAGCCGGTAGGGCTAGGCGTATTGAGCAAGCCGATTAATATTTCCATCAGGTAGTCGTTGTCAATAGGAAGATGGGAAGTCATACTGGAATCCTTCTCGCTCTCGAGGTTGGGCGTGAGACGGCTCAGTGGGTGAGGATCTGGCTCAGGAACATCCTGGTACGCGCCTCGCGCGGGTTGAGGAAGAACTCCTCGGTTGTGTTTTGCTCGACAATGTTGCCATCTGAGAAGAAGATGATGCGGTTGGCCACCTCCTTGGCGAACCCCATCTCGTGGGTGACGACAATCATTGTCATCCCGGAGCGGGCCAACTCGACCATCACGTCGAGTACCTCTTTGATCATCTCTGGGTCCAGCGCCGAGGTTGGTTCGTCGAAGAGCATTATCTTGGGTTGCATCGCTAGAGCGCGGGCGATGGCGACTCGCTGCTGCTGGCCGCCGGATAATTGGCCGGGATACTTGTTGGCCTGCTCAGGAATGCCAACCCGTTCCAGAAGCTCCATCGCCACTTTCACGGCTTCCTTTTTCGACCACTTCCTCACCCAGATGGGGGCCAGTGAAACGTTGTCGATAACTTTCAAGTGGGGAAACAAGTTGAACGACTGGAACACCATACCAATCTCGCGCTGAATAGCGTGAATATTGCGCAAGTCGTTGGTCAGTTCGATGTCATCCACGATGATATCGCCCCGCTGGTGTTCTTCCAGGCGGTTGATGGTGCGGATAAAGGTGGACTTGCCGCCCCCCGATGGCCCGCAGACGACGACCACCTCGCCTCTCTTGATGGTTACGTTCACACCCCGCAGCACGTGGAAATCGCCGAACCATTTGTGCACATCTCGGCAGATGATGATATCTTCGGTTGGGTTCAAGTTCTCGTTCTGCATATTTTCCTCAACCACAGTGAGCCAGTATGCCGGTGAAATGATAGATTAGTAGGTTAATAAACTTCTCAGTTCCCCAATTAGTTGATTCCTATCGCTCTCCCACGCCCAGCGCCTGCTCCAGGCGACGACTGGCGTAGGACATAAGATAGCAGAAGATGAAGAATAATATCGCCGCGAAGGCATAGACCTCCTTGTGCAGACCGATGAATTCTTTCTGACCGGTCACAGCTTTGGCTATGCCCAACAGTTCTAGGAGACCGACGATGATTACCAGTGTTGTGTCTTTGAATAGGCTTATGAACTGCCCAACGATGGCCGGGATCATGGCGCGGAGTGCTTGGGGCAAAACGATTAACCCCATCACCAACGCTTCATTCAGTCCCACCGCCCTAGCGGCTTCGTATTGGCCAATAGGAATGGCTGCCAGCCCTCCGCGCACATTCTCAGCGGTGTATGCCGCGCTGAATAGAGTCATCCCGGTAAGCGCACGCACGACAGTCCCTAGACGAATTTCCGGTGGTAGGAAAAGTGGCAGCATCACCTGACTCATAAATAACACGCTGATGAGAGGAACACCTCGAATGGTTTCGATGTAAACCGTACTGAGAGCCTTGATGACCGGCATTTTGCTGCGACGACCTAATGCTAACAGTATGCCTATCGGAAAAGAGGCAACGATTCCGACGATGGCCAACACGAGCGTCAACATCAAACCGCTCCATATTTCCTCCGACACCAGCGGTAGATACGGATTTTCTGATGAAAACCCCCTAAGAAGGACTCCGATCAGAGGAAAGGACAGCAACCAGCCGATCACCAGCCAACGCGCCATTGGATAACGCTTTACTGTTTGAGATATCCAGGTAAGCAAAACAAGCAGCACAACAATACCCAGGCTGGCTAATACACGCCAGGCTTCCTTGCGCGGATAGCGACCGATCATAAAGACTTTGAAATTAGTAGTGACAACTTCCCAGCGTGCATCCTGAAAAACCCAGGTAATGACCGCGCTCAGCACGAGATAGATAAATGGCACAGATACGAAAGTGAGCAGCGTGTTAGACCAAGTGCTGAATAAATTCTTTTTCAGCCAACCTAGCAGGCCAACTTCAGTGGGAGGGGGCTTTAGTATCTCAGGTTGAACGGTCATGTCATCTTTCTACTATCTGACTGCGTCGATTGACGATATTCATGATCAAGGAGATAGTCAGGCTCATCGATAAATAGCTGGCCATGATCATCAAGAAGACCTCAACCACTCGACCAGACTGATTCAACATGGTATTTGATACCGCATATAGATCGAGGAAGCCGATGCCGATAGCCAGGCTGGAATTCTTGGTGAGGTTCAGGTATTGGCTGATCAGCGGTGGAATGATGACACGCAGAGCCTGCGGTAGGATGATCAGGCGTAGAATTTGCCCTTGAGTAAATCCTTGCGCCCTTGCTGCTTCGGTTTGACCTTTCGGTACAGCCATGATACCAGCCCTCACGACTTCAGCAATAAAGGCGCCGGTATAGACTACCAATCCTATGAGCAGCGCGGCGAATTCGGACGAGAGATTTGTGCCTCCCTCGACTTTAAGCACCCCACCCGACTTGGAGATCATTTCTGGCAGGTTGGGAAGCAGGGGGGCGCTGGAAATCAGTAACCAGCCCAACCAGGGTATGACGATTAAAGGGACACCCACCCAAAGTAGATTGAAACTAGGGCGTCCAGTACGCTGTACGCCGCGCCCTCGCATGATAAGCAGGACCACCGCACCGATCAACGCCATAAAGAGAAATGGTAACCATGAACTGAAAGAGTCTGTCATGTGGACCCACGGCAGCACAATGCCACGGTTACTCAAGAAGACGGGACCAGGTAAAACGAGAGCCTCTTGGATGCGTGGCAGCTTAATAATGACCGCGAAGTACAAAAAGAAGAGTTGCACCAGCAAGGGTGTATTGCGGACGATCTCGATGTATATGCCCGCGATCCTGCTTACTAACCAGTTATCGGACAAACGGGCAATGCCAGCTATCGAACCCAAGAGGGTGGCGAATATAATTCCCAATCCAGCGACGCGGATCGTGTTCACTACACCAACCAGGAATGCGCGCGCATAAGAATCGGTGGGGCTAAATGGGATCCCCTCCGCCAGGTGAAAACTGGCCTCTTCTTTTAGGAAGTTAAAACTAAATAAAGATTCCCGCTGTTTATAATTGAAGAGCATCCAAGTACCCACCGCGAATGCTATCAATAAGAACACGATCTGCGCGATTATCCTAAGTACGCGCTCGTTGCGCCAGAAGGGGACTGACCTTTGTTTCACCGACGCTGCATGTTGGCTCATGTCTGCTTCTTTGTTATAGGAGATGCAGCCCGACACGATCTAATCAAACATATCGGGCTGCATCTATTCTACCCACAAAAGGGTATTGCTGTCTAACGCCAAGCCATGGGATACAACAATCCTCCGTTGATCCACAATTCATTGGGACCGCGTGGAATGTCAATACCATCCGGTCCCAAGTGTCGCATGTAGACTTCCTCGTAGTTACCTACCTGCGTGAGAACGTTGATCATGAAGTCATTGCTGAGACCCAGGGATGCGCCCACTTCACCTTCGACGCCCAGGAGACGCTTGATGGTTGGGTCGTTACTGGCGAGCATTTCGGTCAAGTTAGTGGAGCTAACGCCTTTTTCCTCAGCCTCCATCATCCCCCAGGTCACCCATCGCACTACGTCGTTCCACTGATCGTTGCCATGGGCAGTCAGGGGTCCCAAGGGTTCTTTCGACATAGTGACATCGAGGATGGTGTGGTCCTCAGGTACGGCCATAGCTGAGCGGAGTGCGGCCAACTGAGACTTGTCGGATGTCTCCCCGTCACAGCGACCCTCTTCGTATGTCGTATTTGTGTCCTGGGTGCTTTCGAAGAGCAAGGGGGTGAACTCGGTATCCCGCATTCGGAACGCGTCAGCCAGGTTCATTTCTGTGGTGGTTCCGGTGGTGCAGCAGACTGTGGCTCCCGCCATGTCCTCCAGAGAATCCCAACCACTATCTGTCCGGACCATCATGCCCTGACCATCGTAAAAGGTCACTGCGGCCCAATTCAGCTCGTTGGCTGTATCGCGAGTGAGAGTCCAGGTCGTGTTGCGAAGCAAGACATCTATCTCACCAGTCTGAAGGGCTGGCAGACGCTCGGATGCGGTCAGTGGGCGGTACTCCACCTTGGTGGCGTCGCCAAAGACTGCAGCCGCGAGAGCCTTGCAGAAGTCAACATCGAAACCCTCAAACTCACCATCAGGGTTAATGTAGCCAAAGCCGATGAGCTCGGCGTTGACACCGCAGATGAGATTTCCCCGGTCCTTAATGAGCTGAAGACGGTCCCCGGCAGCCTCAGCCACCTCGGGACAATCCGGGCATTCAACTGCCTCGGGGCATATTGGGGCATCGGGGCAATCAGGGCATTCGCCCCCCTCGGGGCATACCGGACAATCGGGGCAATCCTGCTGCGTGCAAGCGGTGAGCACTATGCTCAGACTCACTAAGACGGCTAGCAAAGTAAATAGCTTGCGATTCACGGTTCTCCTCCTGTTTTCTATTCAAGATATTGGACGTTCATTGGGTTATATTAATTGTCACCGGTTTGAAGTTTGTATCGGCACCTCCTTTGATCTACTGATAAAGGGTTTGAACACAATTCGACTCGTAGTTATGGTTGCGACCAAGGGGGAATTGAGTAATTTATTATGTTCCTTGAATGTCGTAGATCCAGACCACGTTGGTAAAAGAGGCAACCATTTTTTAGTTTGGGGATCGTTTGATATTCTAGACAATCTAGGTTTTGAAGTCAAGATTATCGCGCCATTTGTGTGTTGGTGTTCTAAAATAATTGCTCCTACAATGGAGTGGAGAAGTACTCTCTCAGGTTGGTCGATATTTAGGGTCCCTGGGAAGGTCGATGAAACATGAGCCGACACATTCGGAGGGAAATTGTAGCGAATGCCTTATCATTATATATGAAGTTATGCTATTTCTGTGTGAGACATTTCAAGAGTTGAGTTTGGGGTTTCGACAACTGTAAGCCCCAAATTTCCCATTTTCTTGAACATATAATACATGGTAGGCTTGGTGAGGGTAGAGTTGGTATTAGCTGAAGGTGGAGCCTTTTCCAGGCACCTTTACTGGAGTGGGAGCTGACATGGCGGGTCTGGTAGGACAAATGCTCGATCGATATCGCCTAGTGGAGCAAATTGGCCAGGGTGGTATGGCAACTGTTTATCGGGCGGTTGATACACAGAGCATGCAGGAGTTCGCCATCAAAGTACTCTCTCCTACTATTGGGGGTGATCGGCGTTTCGTATTGCGATTTCGACGTGAGGCGGGTCTGGTAAAACGGCGCCTCAAGCACCCAAACATCGTAGCAGTGGTTGATTATGGTGAGGTGGATGGGTATGTTTATCTTGTCATGCCATTCCTCAAGGGGGAGACCCTTCACGATTATCTGGTACGGGGCCCCTTAACCAAGAAGCAGAAAGCGCGATGGATAGGCCAGGTAACCGAGGCGCTGGCATTCGCCCACGAGAACGGGGTCATTCACCGCGATATCAAACCTTCTAACATTATGATCACCGAAAAAGGGGATGCGCTGTTAATGGACTTCGGCCTGGCGCGTGAGATTGAAGGTTCAAATACCCTGACCGGATCGATGTTGATGGGAACGCCGGCATATGTCTCTCCAGAGCAAGCTCGCGGCGAGAAGCTCGACCCTCGTTCGGACCAGTACTCGCTGGGTGTAATTCTGTATCAGATCGCTGCTGGACGCCTGCCATTTGAAGCAGATGCACCAATGGCGATGGTAATGCAGCACATACAGGATCCGGTCCCGCGTCCGGGACGTTTCGATCGCGACCTCTCCGAGGCGGAAGAAAAAGTCATCGTCAAGTGTCTGGCGAAACGTCGCGACGACCGGTTCCCCACCCTAGCGGATCTAAACAATGCCTATCAAGCTGCGCTGGCTGGTCGGCGTCTTCCCCAGTTCGACTTGCCGCCTCCAGCATCCACGGTAACTATGGTTCGACCAGAGTCTACTCTCAAGCTGGATACGCAAATCATAGCTCCTGAGATTCCCCGCAGGAGGGTTGCATGGTGGATTCTCCCGGCGTTATTTGTGAGCGTGATCCTTGCCGGTGTTTTAGCCTATCCATCGCTCTCGGGTTGGTTGGGGATTAGTACACCGACGAGCATACCGACATCTGTGGTTACGCCTATAGCAACCGGTTTCATAGTGTTAGGAGACAACCCCACGAAGGTCCCGGTTACTGACACGCCAAAGCCAACTGCTGTGCCGCAAGTTACTTCGAAAGACTGCCCGGGCATCGTCCTTCACTACCTTGGGACTGACGGCAACAAAGCGAATTGGAGGGTGCACAATGACACTATGGCTCCGGTTAAAATCCTTCAGTTTAAAAGGATAAATTGGAGTCTGACCACTAATGGATACCTCCAAAGAATCCTTCTCGGGGAGGAGTTGATCTGGGAAGGGCAGGCGGTGCAAGGCGATCTGACAATTGAGGGCGTTGGGTGGGTATTAGGGTCAAACAAAGCCACACCTCTATTGCTTGAGTTCCAATGGCCAGCCGGGGAGACTGGGTATGCCTTGAGCCTGGTCATCGACGCTGGCTGTACCCTGGAAGGCAACTGGTAAAGCTATCCCATAATTGGCTTATCCACATATTCCGTCCTCTTTCTCCTATGTGGTTTTTTTCCAGTGCAGTAATAAGACTGTAGTCTGGATGGGACACAGTTGGGGCGGTTCTGAGCATGGATCCTCTCCTGCTTTGCCCGTTTAGAATGATAATAGCTCTATTGACTAGCAACCTCAGCTTTTCAAAGCTGTTGTCCCCGAGAGGTTTCAGTGCCAGGTCAAATATTTTTGGGTCTATTCCAATAACTGAGGAATCTTGACATAATTTTATAGTTATGTATGTTATATGTCTTAAAAAATATCCTATCTACCTATTCCTGTAGAGGCGGCTCCCATGCCGCCGACGGTCAGGCGTGGGAGCCTGACCTGCTGGAGCATTAGGTGAGAAATGCGTTGGATCGGGCATTGTATCCTGCTCCGATGTGGTTGAGGTCAATGTAAAGAAAATGCAATTACCCACATGATTTGGAGGAGAACCATATTTCTTACACACCGTATTCGAGGAGTATAATGCATCTGGCTAAAGCTCATAAAATATTGCCAAAATTCTCATCATAGGGAAAGAAACCATGTCTGATCCTCGCATCGTTAACTTAGCCCGCACACTGGTTCAGTATTCGACCAAGATCAAGCCGAAAGACCGGGTTGCTATCGTTGGCGAATCCGTTGCAGCTCCTCTTATCCGGGAGGTTTACCGTGAGGTGTTGCACGCCGGTGGCTTCCCTCATCTTCTTCTCCAGTTGGAAAGAATGGAATATATCCTGTTCGCTGAGGCCAATGACGATCAATTATGCTACATCTCACCATTCGAGAAGATGGTGATGGAAGAGTTCGACGCCATGGTTGCCCTTCGCAGCCAGTCAAACACACGCAATCTGAACAACATCGATCCTGCTCGCCAGAGTCTGCGTGCCAAGTCCAGGACCGATCTGATGAAGACATATTTGGAACGCAGCGCCACGAAGGAATTTAGGTGGGTCCTGACGATGTATCCCACTCAGGCGTACGCCCAGGACGCCGAGATGAGCCTGGCTGAGTTTGAGGATTACGTCTACAGCACTACCTACGCTGACACCGAGTCTCCCGTAGCCGAGTGGCAGAAGGTCCATGACTTTCAACAACGCCTGGTTGATTGGTTGGTCGGCAAAAAGTATGTGGAGGTTAAAGGACCTAGTGTCGATTTGAAGCTTTCAATCGACGGCCGTACCTTCGTCAATTCCGATGGCGAACACAATATGCCAAGCGGCGAGATTTTTACCGGTCCGGTGGAGGAGTCGGCGAATGGATGGGTGCGTTTCAGCTATCCTGCTGTCCATCAAGGCCGTGAGGTGGAGGGGATCGAACTACACTTTAAGGACGGCAAAGTAGTGAAAGCCTCTGCCAAGAAAAACGAAGATTACCTGCACAGCATGCTAGACACCGATCCGGGTGCCAGATATCTGGGCGAGTTCGCTATCGGCACCAACAAACGGATTAACCGTTTCATCAAGAATATCCTGTTTGATGAGAAGATTGGCGGTACGATCCACATGGCTGTTGGGTCTGGCTACCCCGAAACTGGCTCAAAGAATCAGAGCGCCATCCACTGGGACATGATCTGCGACATGCGCGATGGCGGTGAGATCACTATCGATGGCGAGTTGTTTTACCAATCGGGAGAATTCAAGATCTAACGATCAAGTATTGTATTTCCTCCCCTTTTGCGGCTCCTCGGTTGCCTGGCATGCCGCTTCACGAATCAGGCTTCGTCTGAACGACCTGAGCGACACATCATAGTGCCCTGGAGAGCACCTCATGCATCTCCTCGGTGGTGAGTGTGATGGGGTTAGCCCGCATGCTGCTGGCCACCCGGGCCTTCTCAATCATGATAGAGAAGTCTGACGGAGTAAATTCATAGGACCCTAACTTGGGAATTTGTAGTTCCTGACACAATTCCCCAACCCAAGCTACGCCCTCCTCGTTAGTAGCTTTGGGGTTTCCGGTTAGGATTTGAGCCACTTCGGTGTAACGTCGCAATACGTGGCTATTTGGCTCTCGTTCTGATAGGGCGTTAATGTTGATCGCCATCACATGGGGCAGGAGGCAGGCGCAGACTGCGCCATGAGGCGCGCGATACATGCCTCCGAAGGGTCCGGCAAAGCCGTGGACTGCCCCCAACCCTGCGTTGGCCAGAGCTAAACCCCCTAGCAGGCTGGCTAGAGCCATGTCCTCACGTGCTTCTGTATCGTCCCCGTCTTGGTAAGCGCGGTGCAGGGAACGAGCAGCGCGCCTAATTCCCTCCCGGCATATGGCATCGGTTATTGGATTAGCCCGGCGTGATAGATAGGGTTCGATAAGCTGGGTCAGCGCGTCCAGGCCGGTGCTGGCCGTGACTGCCGGTGGCATGCTGTGCGTTAGCTCGGGGTCGATCAACGCCAGGCGGGGCAGCATATGTGGGCTGCGCAGGCTGACTTTTACCCGATGTTCGGGAGAAGCCAGTACGGCATTTCGGGTGACTTCCGCTCCGGTGCCGGCGGTTGTCGGGATGGCGATGTAGGGTACCGAGGGTTGGGTTAATGGTTTTCCTCGGCCAATGACTTCAATGAAGTCAAGCGGGTCGTCGCCATTGGTCAACAGAGCAGCGATGGCTTTGGCGGCGTCGATAGGGCTACCGCCGCCAAAGCCAATGATTAAGTCACAAGCCTCCTGGCGCGCCAAACGAGTCCCAAGGTAAGCCGTTTCTACTGTCGGCTCGCCATCTACACTGTACGGGACCCAGGCTATTTCCGCTTCAGCCAATTGATCGAACAGTGGAGCGGCTCTATACATCGTGCGACCGGTCACCACTAGGGCACAGTGACCGAGATCGGCAGCGATAGGTCCAATTTCCTTCAGCACGCCCGATCCGAAGAGAATCCGTCTGGCGGTAGCGAACTCGAAGCGCATGGTTTACCCCCAACCCTCTTCGTTAGGAAATATATTAGTGTACTTCACGCTGCTGCGTGGCTCGGCCATCATCTCTGATACCGTGTCACGCCAACGTCTATAATGTTCAGTTTCCTTATGCTTAGCTGGATCCTCCAATGTTTGATAGACCTCTACTAAAACGAAGCGGGAGGGGTCATCCTGTCTCTGGATGACATCGAAACGTGCTACGCCAGGTTCCTGCACACTATTGCGGGCGTTTTCAATCGATGCCTGCTTGAAATCGTCGATGAACTCAGGCTTGACGTGAACGTGAACGTGGACGATGAACATTTTTAGCTCCTTAGAAAATTAGCCTCTATTATTGTAGATCAATCTATGACTTGAATCAGGTAATTGGGATGGTGGGTTGTGTCTTCAATCAGGGCGATGAGAACTGAATGTTGTATGTAATTCTACTTAGGATGTAAAGAAAAGGAATGGTGAGGATGAGGGAGCCGGTCTTTGGGTTAATACGCTTGGTTGTTTTGCTTCTACTTATATGAGTATTGGACCATGGTACGGCTTTCTCTTAAGCGTTTGGGCATATGGATTGGTGCTTGACCTTTGTGACGTGGGTTAAATGAAAGATAGAACGATCGTCCGGATGCTCAGGCCCATGATCAATAAACTGACAATGAACATCATGATGCGTGAAGGGATCTTTCTGCATACTAAGGCGCCTAGAGGGGCAGCTAGAACGCCCCCAATAATCAAGCCCACGATTACGTGCACGTGGACAAGCCCGATCGTGGCGTAAAAGGTTGCTGCCTCGGCAAAGGTCACAAAGAATTCAGACATATTTACCGAACCGATTGTGTAGCGGGGATTGTTGCCTTTGGCTACCAGGGTTGAGGTTACGATTGGTCCCCAACCACCACCACCGATAGCGTCGAAGAAACCACCTGCCAGTCCCAATGGAGTCAATGGGGTATGGGATGGAGATCGCGGAGCATTGCGCAGCGCTCTATAGAATATCAACATGCCCATCCAGCAGAGGTAAATTGCTACAAATGGTTTGATTATATTGCCAGGGACATTGGATAGTACGTAAGCCCCTAGAATGCCACCTAAGACACCAGGGATGATTAGCTTCCTGAACAGAGCTTTGTCGACGTTCCCAAGCTTCCAGTGCGAAAGTCCGGATACGCCGGTGGTGAAGACCTCAGCAGTGTGAACGGTGGCGCTGGCAACTGCCGCAGATATACCGCTGCTGAGCAGCAATGAGGTAGATGTGACACCGTAAGCCATACCCAATGCGCCATCGATCATCTGCGCGGCGAATCCTACGATGACATAAGGCAGGGCATCTTGGATGAAAGTGAGAAGTTCTGTTTCCATTGAGGTAATGTATCTCCTGGTAAGAGCCACCCCTGAATGATGGACTAAGGTGGTTTAGATGTAGATGATTTTCGTAAAGGAGGTCTTGGAGTTTGCCAATCCAGAAGTGTGTAGTATTGATGGCGCCATCCTATGTTATTGTCATGTACCTGCTTAAGTAGGAGTTTCTTGGTGATCGTTTGAGTTTGTTTTACTCTCGGCTACAGCATCGGCTAACGAGGTGTGATCAACAATATCAACGATGGCGTCCCGCACCCGGTTCATCACCAATCGTAAGGGGCAAGTTTCTTCATCCGGGCAGGAGCAAGGTTCGTAAGCGATCTGGCTAACGCAGCTCACCGGCGCAATGGTTCCATCTAATGTACGGATGATCTCCCCAAGAAAAATGTCCTCCGGTATACGACCCAGAGAATAACCTCCCCCTGCGCCGGATTGGCTGAGGACAATTCCTGCGTTACGGAGGGGGAGAAAAATATGTTCCATAAATTTAAACGGGAGGTTGTTGCGAGCGGCCAACTCTTTTAAAGATACCGGACTTTGTCCAGTCCGATCGGCGAGATCAAATAAGGCTCGCAGACCATACTCGCTTCTCTTGGATAGTCTCATTAGTCCCTGCCTTAATGTAATTCCTAGCATTATGATAGGAATAATATGGGTAATTTATCACAGTTATTAAGAAAAAGCAACTATCTGTAGCTCAGATCCAAATATTGCAGGTTGTCAAGAGTGACTAGAGGTATAGCAAATGGGTATTGTGGATAGGAGGATTTCTATTCTATATTTCTAATAATGAGCAATCATACCCACCGAGAGGTTCCAACGGCAATGCTCACAGCTCACATTCCCCACCCTTAACCATCGCTTTTCATTATTTTTCCCATACCCGCGAAATCAATTCTTCTTCGACCTGCATTCATCACGCTTAAGCTTCGCCAGCTCGATTTCAAGCTGAACCCATCTACTGATGAGCTCCCGGAATCTACGGTAGTTCCGAAGCTCTCGCGTGACCCCCGCAACATCCTCAAACCTGACATCCTTCGTGTGGCCCTTACACCATAGCCGTAGCTCAACTGGTGGCGCCTCACCCGCGTGACCGCTTTCCCTTCACACGAACCGGCCTTTATGTTATCGTCTTGTATACCACTACTATTATATGCTATACTCAGTACATGTCAAGTTTATCCGGTTCAAAAGCCCGGTCCCTGCGAAGGGAAAGGCATAAGCTGCTGGGGGAACTCTCTGAACTCTCTCATGTCATCCACGGATCCTACTTCGAGCGCTACTCCACCTGCAGCCGTACCAATTGCGCCTGTCACGAGGGAAAGAAGCACGGGCCAAGGGCTTACGTGGCCCTGAGGCGCCAGGGCAAGCCAAAGCAGCA
>Ga0209986_10003400_pt1 | contig 13962 bp, 9 predicted proteins | sample BlataG_FD_183168 | JGI IMG/M metagenome (GOLD analysis project Ga0209986, IMG submission 183168) | Deep subsurface microbial communities from Black Sea to uncover new lineages of life (NeLLi) - Black_00105 metaG (SPAdes) (version 2) | ecosystem: Environmental > Aquatic > Marine > Oceanic >...
GCTTTTCCCCTGATTTTCAGGCATTTCTTTGTTTTTGTATTTTATACTATAGACCCGTAGTTTCAGCCATTTTAAACAATTTTTGGTACATATTTGTCACATGGGGGCTTTGTTGCATGAATCGAAGACATGTGCACCTCTCCCTCTGACAAGCAATTCTATCCAACCGCATACGACAAAGGTTCACCCATTTCGAGCATCTGATTCAGGATAGCACAACCAATCGCAGCTTCCCGCTTCTGAGCATCGTCATTCTTAGCTCTCAGCCATCCCCCAATGATTCTCTTGTGACAATAGAATGCGTTTTCCGCGTGACTCTGCAAATAGTATCCAGACTGACGTTTCCACTCGGACCATCCCTTGCTCCGGATCTCCGCAATATGACGGTCTCGATGAGAGGGAAAACTGATGGAATTGTTGGACAACACCGCGTTTTTTCTCGGCGGCACGACAACCTCGGCTCCTGATGAATGATGATCCACAGCCTCGTATACCGCCTTCTTGTCATAGATTCTGTCCCCTACGAATCGGTCAATTTCTCTCTCAACTTGGGCCAGAAAGTTAGGCACCTGAGATGGATCATGTTCGTGTCCATCGGTGACCTTAGAAGCCAGGATCCGACCATTCTCATCCACGCCAATGTGAAGTCTCCTCCAATGTTTTCGCCACCTTTCCACATGTTTCTTGGAGTGCCATTCTCCCTGGCCGCAGATCTTCAAACCCGAACTGTCCACGATAAAGTGCACAGGGCCGTCCGGCAAGCTCCCGGTGCATCTGTAGACGTCTACCGTTCGATTCCGACGGGACATGGTCGTATGATCTGGGCAGGGCAGATACAAATCCATTATTTTTAGAATGGATTTGAGGAATCCTTCTGCCTGGCGTAATGGAAGGTGAAAGACCAGCCTGAGCGTAAGCGAAGTCTCGATGGCGATGTCAGAATAGATCGGTTGGCCGCCCCGCTTTCCGTTCTTTGGAGGTGTCCACGCGTCGATGGCGTCTCGGCTGAGTCAGACAGTAATATCGCCTCGGTTTCGAAGGGATTTCTCATACTACGACCAGTTCTTGATACGATAGGGTGTCTTATATTTCGGATGTCTATACGCTCTCTTCTGGGCTTCGGCCATGCTGACCTCCATTGGATTTGCGGATTTTACATGCTTATAAAGTGATGGTCCACCGATGTATTGTCAACACCGCAATGAATTCGTGCACCAAAGCCTCCTTAAACGTGAAACGCTTGTCTTTTTTTGGAGAAGATGTGATGAATATTTATTAAGGCGAGGGGGATTGGACATAAAAAGGAATGTTATACGATTTTTTATTTTACATCAACAAATTACAAGAACAAAACAGGAGACACTTTAGAAGCGCCAGAGATAGCTCACCTTGAAGAAGAATCCCCTTTTAGTTTCGTGGAAATTATTGCTTTGGCGGTAATCGAGTCCGTCCCATTCGAGTTTCTCGAATGCCGACCCATACCCGGCATAAATGACGGTTCCGGGAATGTAGGTGAAAGAAATCAAAGTGTCCAATGTCAACCTGTCCTGAAAACTGTTGTATTCCAGTATGGCCCGGAGGAAGAGATATTTGTTGACCTGGAATGTATTCCGGCTGCGGATGATGGTGTAGTCGTATATCTTCTCCTTATCCGAATCCCGGAAGAAGTCTACGTATGAAACGTTGAGAATAAAACTCAGTTTTTCCATGGGTTGATATTGGAGGTATCCCCCGAAGCTGTTTCCGTAACCCTGGTATGGATCCTCAGGATCGTAGTAGATAGACCCTGTGTGTCTGTAAAAGATACTCCAGAAAATATGTTTTGTTATCTGGGATGTTGCCTGGAAGCCAACTCCGCCCCTTCCGAATCTTTCTCCTGCAAAGACTTCATTTGACAATATTCCATCCACCCGGAACTGAGTGCTTCTTGGCAGCCAGAATCTCAGTGTGAATAGATTGAATGTTTCGAACATCTTGTGTTCGGTATCATACAAATGAAAACTCCAGTAGAAAGGTTCTATCCTCTGGAAAAATTTGGATTTTGGATAAAATCTGTACATGGCGAATGCGGAGAACCTCCTTATGCCTGTTCTGGAGACAAATCCTGTGTCAACCTGGAAGTTTTTGGAAATGTCCTGATAGCCCAGGTCGATGATCACCTTGCGTGTGCCGTATCCGTAGTGCAGCCCCAAAGCATGATCGCCGGTGGTCTCTGTGCTGCCGTTTCTTTTGGTGAAGGATCCGAAGAGATGAAAATCTGCAATGGACGTTTGGGTGAGCCGAAATCTGCCGTCTGCCCCGATGACACGATTAAAACCTTTGCCGGATTCCTTGCCTGTGTAAAGTCCTCCGATATAAGAATCTTCTTTGAGCGCAAATTTATACCGGGCGATCATGAAATCCGGGTGTGCATCGACTGGATCGTCCGGCAAATCGTCCAAGGCATAGATGGCGGCCATACTGCTTTTCCGGCCGAGTTTTCCGGATAACTTCAACCCGAAAATGGGATTGATGATCGTGCGGGTGTGAACCACCATGGCAAGAGGGCCTTCCTCGACGTTTCCGGCAAACTGAAAAATGTCGTTGCCTTCCAGAAAAAAAGGCCTTTTTTCTGGATAAAAAAGCTCATACCGCAGATTGACATCGATCTGCCCGGCATCCGCTTCGACCTGGCTGAAGTCCGGATTATACGTGCCATCCAGGGTCAGATCCGATGTCAAACCGACTTTTCCTGTCAGGCTGAAATCTGTGTTTTTTTCATCCGTTTGCATCTTGCCTTGGGCTGTCGATTGCCTGGTGCTGTGGGTTAAGGCCGGGAGTATCTCGACCACCCGTTTGTATTTCCAACCGGAAACAGAAACCGGCTGCGACTGCTTGAGGATGCTTCCTTTCTCTGCATACATCGGGGGGAAGCTGGATAATTCAGAAGTGCGGATGATCTGCCTAAAAATGGCAACACGAAGGGTTATCGTTTCCTTCCCGGGAAATCGGATGCTCTGGAGGGGAATGCGGCACTCAACGGCATATCCTTCATCGTCGATAACTCCTTTGCTGTACCATACCATATCATAGGTAGAATCGCCCTGCCCGTCGCTGTTAATCATGGCATCCCCCTGAATACCTTCGGGGTTCAGGAAAAATCCAAATGCTTCCTGCATCGTGTTGAATGTATCCAACATGATAATGACATAATCATCCCTGAACATGTTATCGCGACTGGAGACCGAGGTTTTTATCTTTTCCGGTTCAGTGTCAAAACAGCGGACCGCTAAATAGATGTTTTCTGCATTATAAGTCATGTAAGCGACTGTTTTTTGACCGGGCTCTTTCCCGTAATCCGGCTTTATGGTTTTAAAATTTTCAAACTTTGTTGCCGTTTCCCAAGCTGCGTCATTTAAGATCCCATCGATCACAGGGGGAGTTTTTGTCTGAGGGACATGGACAATCTCTTCCGCATAAGCTTGTGAAGTCAATGAAATAGCAATAAATAGAACGAAGACAATACTGATTATTCTTTTCATCTCTTTTTTTCTCCTTAGTCACATGTGCGTGCCTGCATAATCCATCCTGATGTTCATATAACATTACGGAAAAAGGGGAGATAAAGTTCCCCCAAAAAAAAATTGAATTTTGAGTAACCATTTATATGGATAATCCGTATAAATAGATAAAGAGAAAAAAAGAAAAGATTTGACATTGAACGAAACCACGGTGTTGCTGGCGATCCTACGTTTGGAACAGGGTGCTTAATGCTAAAAAATTATCTCATCATTACTTTGAGAAACATCAAAAGAAACAAGGGATTTTCTTTTATCAACATCACCGGTCTGGCTGTAGGGATGGCGGCCTGTTTGCTTATCCTTTTTTGGGTGCGGGACGAACTCAGTTACAACAGATTCCATGAGAATATCGACAATATTTATTTGACTGCAGGCGAAAGAGTCAATCACCGTGGCGAGTATTTTAATAACAGCCCAGTTCCGCTGGCAGAGCCTCTGCGGAATGATTACCCGGAAATTTTGAAGGTGATCAGGTTCCAGTTCCGAGGGGCAATAATCGCCCGATACAAAGAAAAAATCTTTAACGATTGGGAAGGAGCCTATGTCGATCCTGAGGTTTTCGAGGTGTTTACTTTTCCTTTTCAAAAAGGGGATGCAGAGTCTGCTTTAAAAAATGTGAACAGCATCGTTTTAACCGAGACGGCTTCGCAAAAGCTTTTTGCCGGTATCGATCCTGTTGGCCAGATGATGGAAATAGAAGGGGATCTGGTCGAAGTGACAGGGATTTTGCGAGATATACCCAAAAATTCTGATATCAAGGTCGATTTTTTCAGGCCTTTCCTATCCATGAAAGAGATTACCGAGTTCCAGCACTTTATCTGGAACTGGTTTGCGTGCAATACATATGTTCAGCTAAAAGAGGGGATCGGTCCAGCAGCGGTCAATCCAAAAATTGCGGATCTACTGAACAGCAATCGTCCCTGGTCGAGTGATCCCTTGGAAGTATCCCTTTTTCCTTTGGCAGACCTTCATTTGCACGCATTGGGAGGCGGTGGGCCCATAAAATACATCTATATCTTCACCGTCGTTGCTGTGCTGATTATGCTAATTGCCTGTATCAATTTCATGAATCTTTCAACGGCCAGGTCCGCAAAGCGGGCTAAAGAGGTCGGTCTGAGAAAAGTCGTCGGCTCGAAACGAATGCAGCTTATTAAACAGTTTTTTTTGGAATCCACATTCTTTACCATCCTGTCGGCAATCATTGCCATCTTTTTGGCCAGGTTATGCATGCCTTTGTTCAATCAACTGGCAGGAAAGCAGTTGAGGCTCGATCTATCGGATGCGGTATTGATCTTCGGTCTTATCGGGATGGTAATATTTACCGGATTCGTAGCAGGATCTTACCCTGCTTTGATTCTCTCCTCTTTTCAACCTGTGGATGTATTGAAGGGAAACCTCTTGCTCCATAAGGGAAGTCACAGGAGAGCCTCTGTGACGGGTGCAAGATTCAGACAAGGTTTGGTCATCACCCAGTTTGTCCTATCCATCGGCCTGATTATTTGTGCCCTGCTCTTGTTTAAACAGCTAGACTACATGCGGAATGCCGACATGGGTTTTGATAAAGACAACCTTGTGAGGATTTCCATTCCGGAACAATACCAGGGAAAATGCGAAATTCTCAAGACAGTCGTTGCCCAGAGCTCGAATATTGCCGGTGTTACGGCCACCAGCTCCCAGAATCATGGCGGCAGCATAGATTGGGATGGCGCTTCTGGGGACATGCAGTATCTCAGCACGAACACTTTGTATCGGATGGTCGATTTCGACTACATCGATACCCATAAAATGGAAATTGTGGCGGGGAGGAATTTTTCAAAGGAGTTCCCTTCGGATATGAAAAGGGCTTATCTAATCAACGAGGAGGCTGTTAAGAGGTGGAACTTCAAAGATCCTGTCGACAAACGATTTGCTCTCAATGCTGCTGAAGGGAGTATCATCGGCGTATTCAAAAATCAGCATTTCGGGTTGAAGCATGATGTCATGCCCTGCGTATTGTACTTAACGTCGAAAACGGATTGGGATAACTATAATTATTTGATCGCCAGACTCAAAGCCAATCTCATCCCGGAAGCTTTGGAGGACATAAAAAAGACCTGGAAGACACATATTGCGGATATTCCGATAGAATATCATTTTGTGGATGACATGATCGATGAGCTCTATCAATCCGAAAAGCGTTTGAGTGGACTGATCAATGCATTCACACTCCTGGCTATCGTCATCTCCTGTTTGGGGCTTTTCGGGATGGCGTCTTTCATGGCCCAGCAGAGGACAAAGGAGATTGGCATCCGAAAGGTGCTGGGAGCTTCTGTATCCCGAATCATTTTCCTGCTGACAAGAGAGTTTGCCAAGTGGGTATTGATCGCCAATGTCATCGCTTGGCCTGTTGCTTTTTATGCCATGCGGTCTTGGTTAAATGACTACCCCTACCGGATCAAAATCGGGGTGGTGATCTTTATCATCTCCGGGCTTGTTGCTTTGGCCATCGCATTGATGACGGTCATCTATCAAGCCGTCAAGGCGGCTGTGGCCAATCCGGCCGATTCTCTTAAGTATGAGTGAGTTTTTTCCCTGACAGGGGTAATATCCTTTCCATCTCTTTATATGTTTGCAGGGAACAGCAGACCGTGTTGACGTGAGGGTTTGAGAGCACGAAGTTGATGGCGGCCGCTCGGATTTCCTCGGGATTTTGGAGATTGTATTTTTTGATAAATTGTTCGGCCCTATCTTTCTTTTCTTTGTATCGCTGAAGTCCATCTTTATAAAAAGCTGGGACTTCCTTTCCTTCTTTTTCGAGCTGATCGACCCGTGATTTAACGATGTAGTATTTAGCCACGGGTGTGGTTTTCATCAGGGTGGTCCCGATCTTTTTTTGTTGGCAGACCTCGAGCACCCGTTCGGCTTGATCCATCTGGAGGAAGTTATAAGCCATTGAAAAAACATCGAACCGACCGTCTTCTGCCGCTGCCAATAGCACTTTGTCCATGCTCTGTTTGGAGTCCCTGTACCAGAATGAGCCGTGGTTGGAAACACCAGTGTATTTAATCCGGCCATTGGACTTAAGCTTCTGCATGGCCGCATGGTATCCTTCATGCTTTAGCTCCTCCACCGTCTCCGGGCAGTGGAGCATCATGCAGTCGATGTAGTCTGTGCCGAGGTCCTCGAGACATTTTTCCGTCCGTTTGATCAGCGCCTCTTTGGAGGTTTCTCCTTCCATCAACATCTTGGAGGTGATGAAAATCGCCTTGCGATCCCGCCCTTTGATCACTTTGCTGATCAGTTGGTGGGCTCCGGGGTAGCTTTCCCCTGTATCGATATAGTTCATACCCGCGTCCAACATGGTTGCCATCAGTCCTTCGTCATTGACATAACCGACGGCAAGGTCCGAAACCTTGAATCCGGTTTTTCCGAGAATGCGGTAGTCTTTAATTTTTATCTCAGGGCCGGCCCCGATTAATCCATTTTTGGCCCATTTGTTCCCCTTTGGTTGGGCCAAACCCGTGCTGGCCAATATGCCATATCCAAATACGCCTATGGTGGAAGCCTTAAGAAATTTTCTGCGGTCCATTTTGTTCTTTCTATCCATTTATTCTCCTGCGCAAAATAAATTGTTGACATGCCAATATATTTGGGATTGATCTATAAGTCAAATTGTTTCTCTTCCATATTGTGTGGGTAAACTTTAGTGGGAAAAGACATCAGGTATGTCCGCAGCGCCATTGAGGATCTAGCCTTTAAGAGTCGTTCTTCGAGGGAACCCGATAGAATCGAGCGGCGAGGATGTATTGAGCACGACTACACAAAGGGGTGAGAGATCCTGATTAAGAAAAGATAAAGTTTCAAGGGTGGAATGAGCATGCACAGTTCCACAGCCGCCGAGAAGGGCGATGAGGGAATGGCGTTAAAGATCCGAACTAGAGCGGAGGATATACCTGATGGATATGGAAATCGAAATTTTCCATCGTTGTTTGGCTGCTCTAAACTGTTGAAAGCTAATAAATAATCCAAAATTATCGTAAGTTCTCAATAATTGGGGGTAGATTATATTTGTGACTAATCACTGGATTCCTGCTTCCGCAGGAATGACAGACACTTACACTCAATCGTCATTCCCGCGGAGGCGGGAATGCATAGCTACTACCCACACTTATTGAGAAGTTACAAATTATCCCGTAATTTTCTGCCTTAAAAGGACCATTTAGCCATTGGCTCATCACACTAATGGATACCTGAATAAAACATTGCCAATAAAACCGAAGAATCTGAGAAGAGTTTCGTTCCAGTCGGATTTTTAACGCCATTTCCTCGCTGTTCCAGGTACTCAAAAACGTGATGAACCTGGCAATAAAATTGCTGGTCTAAGGCCAGGAATAGGGTGGATTCTGAGGTCATCTTTTGTAAATTCAACAAGTTGACGCAGCCAAACTACAATTTCACTGTGCCCCCGCCCAAAATAGGAAGTGCTTATAATTATGTAAATAAAAATAATTTATGATATAATAAAATTGGAATGAAAGATAAAACAATCAAAATTATCAAAGCAATACTAAATAAAGAAAAGAACATAGAGTTTGCATATCTATTTGGTTCATTTATAAGTGAGAAAAAGCACAATGATATAGATATAGGAATTTATACACATGAAGGAATTAAGGAAAACAGTTTAAATATAACTGCGAATCTAAAACATAAAATTTCAAGAAAATTAAAAGAATCAAACATACATTTAGAAGCAGATGAAATCGATATAACCCTGTTAAATTCAATTAATTTCAAATTTATGGCAAGGATATTCAAAGAAGGAGTATTAATCCTGGACAAAAACCCAGAACATAGAGCAGATTTAATGGAAGAAAATTCCCTTAAATTAAGAGAATGTATGGGAATTCTTAAAGAAGCAGAAATCCTATGAAAATAGATAGAGAGAGGCTGCAAAATTACCTTTTAGATATACAATCTCGAACAAAAGAAACAGAAAAACTACTTGAAAAATATTCAAATAATGAGATTCTTTCTGATAATTGGAGAGTAAGAGGATTAAAATATCTTATGGTGGAAATCGCCGAGATAATGGCCAATACATTAACTCATATTCTTACTAGAGACAGAGGGGAGTCTGTTAGCGGTTATGTAGAGACTATCATTAAATCAGGTGAAATAGGCATTATTTCAAAAGCATTATCAGATAAACTTAAACCTTTTTTTGATTTTAGAAATTCTATTATTCATCGCTATTGGATAATAAGCGATGATATGCTTTTAGAACTGGTTAGAAAAAACTATAAAGATTTTTTAAATTTTATAGAGGAAATTGAAAAGTATTTAAAATAGTCCTGCCTTTCCTGAAGTTCCTGCTTTTCCTAAAAATGGGATCGGACCATGCTAACTTATAGATATCATGAAAAATACCCCAAAAGAAAAAGCATAAAGCATGAAAAATAGGATGTGTCCCTATTTATTCTTTCTCGCGGAGGCGGGAATCCATAGCTACTACCCCCAATTATTGAGAACTTACGATCATTCTACATCATCCCAGCAGTAAGTACAGAGCTTTTCCTTCGGTAGACTTATTGCTTTTACTAGATTCTCCAGTTTCTGGTATTTCAGGGTGGTCAATCTGAGCCTCTCTCTGATTTTTTCGACCATGGCTTCGTACTTTTCCGAGCCGGTAGTCGCATAGGGTTTGAAATCCGTGTAGTCATCTCCCTCAAGCTGCCTGATGGCTCGTCTCGCTGCATAATCAAAATCGGAAGCGGATCGTGAAAAATTGAGAAATTTACAGTTATAGACCAAAGGGGGACAGGCAGGGCGCATATGCACTTCAAGGGCACCTGCATCGTACAGCCTTTGGATAGTATCCTGGAGCTGAGTGCCTCTGACAATGGAATCTTCACAAAAAAGAAGTCTTTTTCTTTCGATCAATTCCTTGACCGGAATGAGCTTCATCTTGGCTACCAGATCTCTGATTGCTTGGTTGTGAGGCATGAAACTTCTCGGCCATGTCGGAGTATATTTAACGAAGGGCCTTGTATAAGGAATTCCCGAGTAGTTAGCATATCCCAATCCGTGGCTTGTCCCGGAATCCGGGATTCCGGCGATTGCGTCTATTTCTAGATCATCATTTTTGGCCAGCATCACGCCGCATCTGTTTCTCACCCATTCCACGTTGATGCCTTCATAACTCGAAGCCGGATATCCGTAGTAAACCCAGAGAAAACTACAGATCTGCAGTCTTTCTCCGGGAGGTTTCCGCTGTTCAAATCCTTCTTCCGAGATAAAGACGATTTCTCCCGGTCCCATGAAATATTTTGTCTCATATTCAAGATTTGGAAAGGCACAGGTCTCAAAAGTTACTGCACAACTTCCCTCTTTTTGTCCGATGATAATAGGAGTTCTTCCCAATCTATCCCTGGCCGCATAGATTCCCTTCTCTGTCAATAACAGGAGAGAACAGGACCCTTGGATGGCCTCCTGTGCATACTGAATTCCCTTTTCAAAAGAGGATTCCTGGTTGATAAGCATTGAGACAAGCTCTGTGGGGATGATTTCGCCACCGCCCATTTCTGAAAAGTGCATTTTTCTGGACTCAAAAGCTTCATTGACCAAGGCATCAGCATTATTGATGATGCCTACTGTGATCAGGGCGTATGTTCCCAGGTGGGAACGAATCAGAATGGGTTGATCATCGTAATCACTTATCACTCCGATTCCTTTGCTGCCGGACATCTTTGTTATGTCGGTCTCAAATTTTGACCGAAACTGTGCGTTTTCGATGTTGTGAATATACCTCTGAAATCCGTTCGAATTAACCACGGCAAGGCCGCCCCTCTTGGTCCCGAGATGAGAATGATAATCCGTTCCGTAGAACAGATCATTTACACAATTTTTTTTTGAAACGACACCGAAAAGACCTCCCATTATCCCCTCCAATCTGGGTTTTTTTGCATTTTCCGTAAGAAATGCTGCATATGGAGAATTATTAGAATGTAATATGACAAAAACGGACACATTATTCAAGAAAAATCGTGATTTGGCTTATTTCTTTTTAATTTTCTCCGTCTTTTCCCCTTCATTTATCCTTTGGTGATCGGTCCTTTGTACCATCGTCGTAAAGTCCAAGGATCGCCACTATCTTTTCACTGGCATTCTTTTCGAATCGGATGCGAAAATATTCGAGTTCGTCCAACCCGAAAGTATCTTCAGTGATGGCAAACAGGGCGAATTTTGGGTTTCCTTCGCGCTGGTAATAAAGCTTGCCCTGCTCTAGAGTGATCTTTCTCGGGCCATATTTACCCACATAAGTTTTTAGCTTTTCGATACTTACATGGACAGGATTGGATCGCTTTTCTTGATATTCAAGCATCCATTTGAGCTGCACTTTCCTTGGGCCTTTGGCCTTTTCATGGAGGTTTTTCAGAGCCAGACGATAGGCAGTGTCAAAAGCGTCTTCTCGGGATGTCATGATATCCGGCTCTACACCAGTACCTTCCCAATTAGTGCCTGAAATAGGATTAATAGCCCGGCCGAATGGCACTGATATCCCGATTTTCAGATCATTGTTTTGGTGATAATCGACTGGATGAGCGCCTCCTCCTGTTGTTTCACCTACAATGGTTGCCCTCTTCATATTTTTCAAATTGTAGGTAAATTCTTCTGCGGCAGAAAAAGTCCGGCTGCTCGTTAAAACATACAAATCAACGCCAGTCATCCTTTTGCCCTTGACATGGGCGGAGGTCCAGAACTGCTGTATTTTATCGGTTTTTCGAATGTAAAAGCTGTTGATGTGTTTCGACTCATCAAAGAAATAACTTGTTATTAGCTGAATCATTGAAGGACTTCCACCTCCATTGTCTCGAAGATCGATAATAAGAGCATCGCAGTAGGCCAAGAAATTCAATGCTGCAATTGCTGTATCACCGCCCCATTTGGCATCAACGAAGCCGTCAAATCTGAGATAGCCAACATTGCCAACGAGCTGCTCAGCCTTCTTAAATGCAAAATTATTGTACTTCATCTGTTCTAGCCTTTGTTGCTGACGACGTGCTTTATCTTCGTCACTAGCATCCTCACCTGGGTCCGGAATAGGTGCGTGGCGGACCCGCAAATGCTTGTCGTGAGAGATATCCTGCAGATCCTGTGTCAAGACTTGAGCGTATTCTGCGATTTCTGAAACTGAGTCATAGGCACTATCTTTAAACTTGCTGCGGATGTGGTTTTCCATTTTCTTGGCGACATCGGGAAATACATAGATTTCATTCAGCTTTTCACTTATCCAGTTGATTATTTTCTCCTTGGATGTTTTGTCCAGCGAAGTCTTTTCAGCTTCATTTGTCAGAGTTTGTTTATCTACCTTTAATTTTAGGGGATAGGATTCTTGTGTGACAGCTTGATTGCCGGCAATTAACAAAGATAATATGATACATACAAATACTATTTTGAGGTTGACAATACTACTTAGTCTCATTTTAGATCTCCTTCCATTAATAGCTTTTCATAATAGGTTTTATTAATAAAATACGCAAATTGAATTTAAGGGTTTACAATTATCTTATAACTCTGAAATCTTATTCTTAGCACAGCCTAAGTAAGTTCTCAATAATTGGGGGTAGATTATATTTGTGACTAATCACTGGATTCCTGCTCCCCGCTTTCGCGGGGACAAGTTTACACCTGCGAAGCTTGTGCCCGCGAAGGCGGGTAGCAGGTGCAGGAATGACAGACACTTACACTCAATCGTCATTCCCGCGGCGGCGGGAATCCATAGCTACTACCCACACTTATTGAGAAGTTACAGCCAAACTACAATTTCACGAATCTTCAATTTCACGAATTTTGACCTATTTGGAATTGAACATATCTTTTGACTATGATATATGTTTCTTGGAAAGTATTGGAAGGTAATAGACTTTTGTCTGAATTTATTTCAGGTAAATAGATACCATTTAAGGAGTAAAGTAATGAAAAAAGCCTCTAATAATTTTATTGTTTTTCTATGGATAGTTTTAATGATAATTCCCATATCCTTAATGTCCGATGAAGTTCTATCACTTAAAGGTCACTGGGAGGGAATTATCGATATCCCTGCGATGAAGCTTGACATCAATATCGATTTCAGCCAGAAAGAAGATGGTTCCTGGGAAGGGGATATTTCCATTCCTGCACAGAAAGCCAAAAACCTTCCGCTAGGAAATATTAGCCTTGCAGGAAAGAAAGCAACTTTTGAAATAACAGGAATTCCGGGCAATCCCACATTTAAAGGCACTCTAAGCGATGATGGCTCAGAAATAGCTGGCGATTTCTCCCAGGAAGGCAAAACTTTTCCTTTTATTCTTAACCGCGAAGCCAGCCCTGTAGCTAAAGCCAGGGAAGCCTTGGCTAGTTTTGATGACATTGTCAACAAAGGACTCAAAGGTCTAAATGTGCCTGGACTGGCCATGGCCGTCGTCAAAGACGATGAGGTCATATATGCCAAAGGATTCGGTTATCGTAATATGGATAAGAAACTTGCCATGACAGCGGACTCCCTTCTAGCCATCGGCTCAGCCTCTAAGGCTTTTACAACCTTTGCCATGGGGATATTGGTAGACGAGGGGAAACTGAATTGGGATAAACCTGTACGTAACTATATTCCCTGGTTTCGCCTCTACGATCCTTTTGCCAGTGAGCGCCTTACTCCTCGTGACTTAGTAACCCATCGATCCGGCCTTCCCCGACATGACCTTTCCTGGTATAACAATTTTAAGGCCAGCCGGAAGGAATTTGTAATGCGTCTAGCACATCTTAAACCCACTGCCGATCTTCGAGAAAAATTTCAATATAACAACCTGATGTTACTAACAGCCGGCTATCTGGTGGAAGTTATAACAGGTAAAAAATGGGAAACTGCCATTCGGTCTTATGTTTTTGAGCCTTTGGGGATGAATCGGACAAATTTTTCTGTAGAAGACTCCCAGAAAGACATGGATTTTGCTATTCCTTACCGCGAGAGGGATGGAAAAATCGAACAGATTCCCTTTCGTAATATCACCAATATCGGTCCAGCAGGCTCCATAAATTCCAGCGTAAACGAAATGAGCCATTGGCTTTTGGCTCATCTTAACCAGGGTAAGTTCAAAGATGAACAGATTATTGGTGCCCAGACTCTGGAAGACATGCATCTGGCACATATGCCAACAGGGAGTACCCCTGCTATAGCTGAAGTTACTCCCGCTGACTATGGATTGGGGTGGTTCATAGACACTTACCGGGGGCACCGTCGGGTTCACCATGGAGGCAATATTGACGGTTTTTCCGCCATGGTAAGCATGCTGCCCCAGGAGGGAATCGGATTTGTTGCCCTGGCAAATAAAAACGCAACACCTCTTTCTGAGTTGCTTGTTCGACTTGCCACAGATCTTATTCT
>Ga0209986_10003402_pt1 | contig 13959 bp, 16 predicted proteins | sample BlataG_FD_183168 | JGI IMG/M metagenome (GOLD analysis project Ga0209986, IMG submission 183168) | Deep subsurface microbial communities from Black Sea to uncover new lineages of life (NeLLi) - Black_00105 metaG (SPAdes) (version 2) | ecosystem: Environmental > Aquatic > Marine > Oceanic >...
ACAAGACAGAGCTTACCTGCCGGTGGCAGTATAACCTTCAACTTGAACTTCTATACGCAAGCTGCCGGCACCATATACGTGAATGCCACTCTTGATGGCTCACCATGGCAAACCGCTCCTGGTTCAGGGTCAATTAGCTATACCATACACGGACCAAGGACGCATTCTAGCTCTAGTGTGCCCGATAGCTTCAGCGAGTTGCCTCCGGGAACTTATACTCTAAGCTATAGTTCCGGCGGCCCCACTGGGGCAACACTGGAGACTATTGCGCCATCACCAAGACAGAGTCTACCTGCTGGTGGCAGCATAACCTTCAACTTGAACTTCCGTTCGCAAGCTACTGGCACCGTATATGTCAATGCCACCATTAATGGTTCGCCATGGTCAGGAGCAGTTAGATATACTCTGGCCGGGCCATACGTGCAGACCAAGTCTTCTGTGCCTGAGACATTCACCAACTGTCCCATGGGGACTTATACTCTGAGCTATACCTCCGGCGGTCCCGAGCCGTCAGTACTGGACAGCATCACACCGGCAGCAACACAGCACTTGTCTGCGGGCGGCACACTGACCTTCACCATGAACTTCATCGGCCTACTACAATAGGATGGGGCAACACCCTCCGCTTGACACGCCGAGCAGTGCATCAAGCGCGGCAAGTAGGCCTTGAACCGGGCGCAGTTGCCATGTCAGTGGTGTGTTACCAACGAGGGTTGACTCCCGCTTCTCATCCTGGCGCAGAACGGGCGAGACTTCCTTCTCACGGTCGGCTTAGCAAAAGTAGTCAGCGATGGGGCATTACCTAGCCTCGACTGAGACTGGTGAAGGTAGGGGCAAATTGCGGGCCATGGCTGCAGAATTATCTTCCAGCTAGCCGAGATTACCGAGAGAAGCTATGAAGAGATCATGTTTTCATTGGTATAAGTGGGCAAACCTGGCTTTCTCTTTGAGGAAAAGAGAGGTGCAGAACAGCCCAATTGAGGAAGGAGACCCCTTTTGCGGAATCCTGATAAACGTTTATCACAGGTCCTAGGCAGATATATGTCCAAAACGAGTGGCCTAAGGAAGCACTGTGATCGGTGCTTAGAGACTAGAAGGTGGAATGGGAGCGTCGTCCTCATGATTGTGGACGCGGCATTCACCTCTATAGGCCTCAACTACTTCACTGCTGTAGTTCCCAGTGTGGTTAAGTTCGAGAAAGAGTTAACAGTCGATGGTAAGATTGGAACCCTCAGAGACCTCAGCCTTCTCCAGCCACATCAAGTAGAATCCATCTGGAGAAATCTCAGGTCATGGCAAGTGGCAAAAGGAGCAGCGTCCTACCTTCACAACCTGGCAGTAGCAGATAATTTGGATGACCGAGGGGCACTTCGGCGCTGGGCGGCCAACTCCCGCCTTGAGAGCTGGAAGGAGGACCCCATAGGTACAATCAATGGAGTTGGTATCACCACATTCCAGTACTTGAGAATGATGGGAGGTATGGACACAGCGATGCCTGACAAGATAGTAAGGAGGGTGATCAGACAAATTCTGGAAGAAGCCGCGCTCGATATGCCAGTCCAGAAAGATATGGAACTGATCAGCACAATTGAACGTATGGCGGAACTCTCAGGCCACAGATCTATTGAGATATGCTGGATGACGTGGATGATTCAGTCTGAGGGAAATGCGATAAGAATGGAAAAGTACCGCGACCTTCTAAACAAGATCTAGAAGCTATGACAAAGACCGGATATCAGGAGACTAGCGTTTGAGAATAGGGCCCATGAATCTCGGCTCTGGCAAGCACCTATCTGTGGTTCTTGCGCTTCAACTATCCCTCGACGCTTCTTCCGGTATTAACTCTCAGGTGTCTAGCTACAGTCATGTGCATCGCTGGTTACTTCCCAAGCCCAATCCAGCCCTATTTCCTGAGTCGCCCTCGCTTGGCGTTCTTTTTCGCTTTCAGGCGAGCAGCCTCTCTCTTGCAGAGAAAATAGCGATGGGCCTTCATCTCGCGCAGCACCCCATCCATCTGCACCATCCTCTGAAAGCGCCTCAATAAAGAGTCCTGGGTTTCACCTTCCCGTACGGAGACTTCTAATGCCATAACACACCGGTACCTTCTGGTGACATACACAGGCCAAGCATACCTGGCCCATGTATGTCCTTAAGGCCAGACTAAAGTTATCTGCTCAGTCTGATTTTATTGTAGCAGTCGCTACAATACACTGGTCTACCTTCGCGGGGTTCGAACGGCACTTCGGTTTCCTTACCACACTCGGCGCACACCGCCGGGAACATTTGGCGTCGCGCCCTGTAGCCGTAGCCCTCATTTCCATACCGCTCCGTCTTCCTTGCCTGGCGGCATGCAGGACAGCGCTTAGGCTCGTTAGTATAGCCCTTAGAGGCGAAGAACTCTTGTTCCTCAGCGCTGAATACGAAGGCGGCGCCACAATCGGCACACTGGAGAGACTTGTCCTCGAAGCTCATAAGATGACCTCCTCTCTTCTAAAATAGTTGGTTAGAGTTGTGGTCATCCAGCACTTGAGCAAATCTGAAGCAATTTGACTGAGTATGTGATAACCTGAACTGAAACCACCGTGGAAATTATACACTAAAGGTATCCGCTTTGCAAACAACAGTACAAGCTTCCCGGTGCCAGAAGAATTGCCCTGACCAAATCCAATTTTGTCGTTGCAGTAGTGTACTCAAGCCAATCATGATAAAATAGCAGATTGATTCTGTAGCACAAGTTAGGAGGAGGTGCCTAATAAGATGGCTCAAGAACAAGTGACAATCGAAGAAAAGATGGCGGAACTAACGAGGCTCCACGAGGAAAGCCGCATTGGCGGTGGCCCTGAGCGCATTGAGGCCCAGCACAAGAAGGGAAAGTTGACTGCCAGGGAGCGACTCAACCTTCTATTCGATCCAGGAACTCTGGAGACAATCCAACCCTTTTTCATCCACCGCTGCACTGATCTTGGCATGGCAGATACACACTTCCTCGGTGATTCTGTAGTCACCGGCTATGGCAGGGTCAATAATCGGGTCGTCTTTGCCTTTGCTCAGGAGTTCACAGTTTATGGCGGCTCGTTGTCAGAGGTAGCCTCTCAAAAAATCTGTAAGGTAATGGACCTAGCAGCCAGAAATTGCGCTCCTTTTGTGGCAATTCTGGACTCGGGAGGCGCTCGCATTCAAGAAGGATCAGCCAGCCTTCACGGCTACGGCGAGATTTTTACCCGTAACACGTTGTATTCAGGCACTGTTCCTCAGATTTCAGTCATACTAGGACCCACCGCTGGGGGGGCTGTTTACTCCCCGGCCATCACTGACTTCTGGTTCGGGGTTAAGGGTGTAAGCCAAAGCTATATCACCGGCCCTAAGGTTGTCAAAGCAGTGACAGGGGAAGATGTCACCCTGGAAGACCTTGGTGGTGCTATGGTCAATGCTTCCAAAAGTGGAAATGCCCATTTCGCACTTGATAATGAAGAGCAATGCTTTCAGCTAGTGCGCAAGCTACTAAGTTTCCTGCCACAGAGTTATAAGGAGCAAGCGCCCCATCAGGATACCGGCGACGATCCTGATCGGACAGATGAGGGGCTGCTTAGTATTGTGCCCACCGATCCCATTAGGCCCTACGACATGAAGCGAATCATAAAGAAAGTGGTAGATAACGGCGATTTCCTGGAGGTTCACGAGAGATTCGCTCGAAGCTGCATTGTGGGCTTTGCTCGGATGGACGGAGAAAGCGTCGGCATTCTAGCTCAACAGCCCATGTTCTTAGCCGGAGTGTTAGATATTGATGCCTCGGATAAACTGAGCAGGTTTGTTCGTACCTGCGATTGCTTCAATGTGCCTTTAGTCACTTTTGTTGATGTGCCAGGATATATGCCAGGGACTGACCAGGAGTTCAGGGGCATTATCAGGCATGGGGCTAAGCTCCTTTTCGCCTATTCTGAGGCCACCGTGCCCAAGATAAGCATTATTACCCGCAAAGCCTACGGCGGAGCTTATATTGCGATGAGCAGTGAGAGTCTGCGAGGTGACATTTGCTACGCCTGGCCCACAGCGGAGATAGCTGTAATGGGTCCTGACGGAGCAGTTGACGTCATTTTTGCCCGTGAGATTAAGGAATCGTCAACTCCCGACGAGACGAGGAACAGGTTGATTCAGGAATATCGGACCAAATTTGCTAATCCCTATTTCTCAGCAGCAAAAGGATATCTTGATGATGTTATCGATCCCAGAGAGACTCGTCCCAAGGTAATCAGGGCACTGAAGATGCTTAAGGGCAAGGACGTTACCAATCCACCTAAGAAGCATGGTAATATTCCACTATAGGAGAGAAAGCGCTAGTACGAAGAAGTTGAATGCCCCAAAGACTCGGGGGGCAAGAATAACCAGTAAGGTGCTACATCATGACTCTGGCTGACAATCGAAATCCAGTGAAAATCACTGACCTTACCTTTAGAGATGGGCACCAATCCCTGTTGGCCACACGGGTGAGAACAGAGGACCTGAAAGCTATCGCCTCCGAGATGGATAAGGTTGGCTTTTGGTCCATGGAGGTCTGGGGAGGAGCTACTTTCGACGTCATGACGCGCTTTCTAAACGAAGATCCCTGGGAGAGAGTTCGCATCCTGAAGAAGCTAATGCCTCACACGCCACTTCAGATGCTACTCCGGGGGCAAAATCTGGTGGGGTACCGTAATTACGCTGACGACGTGGTTACCGCCTTTGTCCACCATGCCGCTGACTGTGGCATCGATATTTTCCGCGTCTTTGACGCCGTCAACGATGAGCGCAACTTTGAAACCGCTTTCAAAGCTATTAAAGACTGCGGCAAGCATATTCAGGGGACACTGTGTTACTCGCTCACAGAAGCCAAACTGGGCGGCCCTATTTATGATGTGGATTATTATGTCAAGAAAGCTGTCATAATACAGGATATGGGGGCAGACAGCCTGTGCATCAAAGATATGGCTGGGCTTATCGCTCCCGACGATGCGCATAAGCTAGTTATAGCCCTGAAGAAGGCCTTAGAAATACCTGTTGACCTTCATAGCCATTTCACCAGTGGAATGGCATGCATGAGTTACTTAAAGGCTATCGAAGCTGGGATTGATATCATTGATACCTGCATTGCTCCTTTCGCCTTAAGAACTGCCCATCCTGCCATAGAGCCAATTGTACTGGCCATCCGGGGAACCTCTCGAGACACGGAGCTCGATCTGGAGCGTCTCCTCAAGTTAGATGAGTATTTTGAATCCATAGCTCCCAGGTATCGTGAATTCCTGGACAGCACAAAGATGTCGGTGATCGATACCAGGGTGCTGGGACATCACATCCCTGGCGGTATGTTCACCAATATGGTAGCTCAGTTGAAAGAGGCCAACGCTCTGGACCGATTGCCTGAGGTATACGCCGAACTGCCTAGGACTCGAAAGGAATTAGGTTATCCGCCGTTGGTTACCCCCACCAGCCAGATTGTGGGAATTCAGGCCGTTCAGAATGTTCTCTTCGGCAGGTATAAGATGATTTCCCGAGAGGTGAAGGATTATGTCTATGGTCTCTATGGCAAACCACCGGCTTCCATTGACCCTGAGGTGCAGAAAATAGTTCTTAAGGGCTATGAGCGTGGCGACAAGCCCATCACCTGTCGAGCCGCCGATATTCTGCCGCCCGAGTTGGAAAAGGCAAAGGAAGCGACCAAAGACATTGCGCGCGACACTGGCGATATCCTCATTTACGCCCTTTATCCCACGACTGGGATGAGATTTCTCAGGTGGAAATATGGCTTAGAAGCACCACCTCCAGATGTGGCCCAGTCAGTCTCGGCGGTGGCGCCAACCCCAACAGAAGTAGCGAAACAAGAAATCCCCCCTGCCACTAAGAGGGCTACAGCGGCTGAAGGTGAGACGGAGTTGGAGGCGCCAATGCCAGGCCTAATGATTAGCTTTTCTGTCAAGGAAGGAGATTGGGTTGAAGCCGGTGACACGGTTGCCATCCTCGAAGCTATGAAAATGGAAAACGCTCTCCCAGCCCCATGCAGGGGGAGGGTCAAGGCTATAAGATTCAAGCCCGGGGATAAGGTAAATACGGGAGAAATAATAGCTATAATTGCTTAGCCTCGCGTGGGCAAAACGCTAGCGGAAAAGATTCTAAGCGACAAGTCGCATGGCGATGCCAAAGCTGGGGACATTGTCGTCGCTGATGTAGACTTGGTTTTTGTCCAAGATATTACCGGCCCTTTGGCCATAAAGCAATTCAAGGAAATCGGCTTCGGTTCCATAGCTAAGGCGCAAAGAGCAATAATATTTCTGGACCACGCCGCCCCTAGCCCACACCGACAGCTTTCCAATGACCACAGGTTTCTGCGTGCCTTTGCTAAAGAAAGCGGCTGTTTTCTTTATGAGGTAGGTAGCGGCGTGTGCCACCAGTTGGTGGCCGAGAACCTGGCCAACCCGGGGGATATGATTGTTGGCTCCGATTCTCATACTGTTACCGCCGGTGCATTGGGTGCTTTCGCCACAGGTATGGGCTCCAGCGATGCGGCGGTAGCTCTAGCGCTGGGCAAGACATGGCTTCGGGTGCCGGAAAGCTTACTCATCATCCTCGATGGCGCCTTTCCTAAAGGGGTTGACGCCAAGGACCTGATTCTATACCTCATAGGGCAAATCGGCGCCCAGGGCGCTACTCATAAGGCTCTGGAATTCAGCGGTCAAGCCCTGGCTTGCCTCTCCATGTCGCAACGCTTGACCATAGCTAATATGGCTGTAGATGCCGGCGCTCAAGTCGGCTTATTCCCCAGCGACGACGTTACTTCTGAATTCCTGGTGTCTCAAAGCCGCGGCGATAGTTATAAGCCATTACATCCCGCTACCGATGCTGAGTATCAACAGGCTATACACCTGAACCTTGCCCGGATTGAGCCTATGGTCTCCCTACCACACAGTGTAGACAATGTGGTTCCAGTGACCGAAGCAAAAGGGGTCGAGATCCAGCAAGTATTCATGGGCACCTGCACCAATGGACGACTTGAGGATCTGGCTATTGCTGCCGGGATACTTCAAGGGAGAAAGAGACACCCCGACACGAGGTTGCTTATAGCACCAGCTTCGAGGCAAGTGCTAGCACAAGCCATAGACAAAGGCTATATTAGCAGCCTAGTTGAGTCAGGGGGTGTTATTTTGCCTCCGGGTTGTGCTGCTTGCCTTGGCCTACACCAGGGGGTACTGGGCGACGGAGAAGCTTGCCTTTCCACTGCCAATCGCAACTTTAAGGGAAGAATGGGCAACCCCGAAGCCATGATATACCTGGCCAGCCCAGCTACGGCTGCCGCCTCAGCTATAAGAGGCGAGATCACTGACCCCAGGGAGGCGATGTGATGGCAAATACAGTGCTCCGGGGCAGAGCCATCAAAGTTGGCGACAACATTTCCACAGACCTTATCATCCCCGGCAGGTTCGCCCACTTGAGGAGCAACTTGCCTGAGCTTGCCAAGCATGTGTTAGAAGACACTCTCCCTACATTCACTTCAGAACTAAGCCAAGGCGACTTTCTTGTCGCTGGTGAAAACTTCGGTCTCGGTTCCAGTCGGGAGCACGCTGCTATAGTAATCAAAATGTCGGGAGTAGGCGCTATCCTGGCCAAATCCGTGGCGCACATCTTTTTCAGAAATGCCATAAACCATGGCTTGCCGGTTTTGTTGTGCGATACCGACAGAATAAGCGATGGCAATGAGCTGGAGATAGACTTAACTGATTTCAGCATTATCAACTTGACCTCCGGTGTGAGATTGAGCTGCAACGAGATATCGCCATTGATGTCTGCCATTCTGGAGGAAGGTGGGCTCATTCCCTATATCAGAAAGCACAGAGACTTCGAGTTATAGAAGTACGCCTATCCCAAGTCATTATGTGGATTAACTGTATGGCTGCGGGTCTGAACTCCCGCAGCTCACGGCTAAAGCCCCGATGCTACCCACCATATTACGCAGGGCTACGACATGCACCATAGAGTAACTCTAATCCCCGGCGATGGCATAGGTCCCGAAGTAGCCCAGGCAACGCAGCGAGTACTAGAAGCCACAGGAGTCCAGTTTCAATGGGACACTGCCATCATAGGCGATCAAGCCCAACACACGTTTGGCACCACTCTTCCCCAGAGCGCTCTGGATTCCATAAAGAGAAATAAGGTTGCTCTTAAGGCACCGCTGACAACACCTATAGGCAGTGGCTTCAGAAGCGTCAATGTCGCGTTGAGGCAGACTTTAGACCTTTATGCTTGTCTTCGTCCCTACAAGGTCTACCCCGGGGTACAACATGCGCCATACAAAGATGTCGACATCGTGGTAGTCCGGGAGAATACTGAAGACCTATACTCAGGCATTGAATTCGCCAAGGACAGTCCTGAGGCAGCACAGTTGCTAGAGTTCGTCTTCAACGCCACTGGCGAAAAGCTAAGAACGGATTCTGCCGTAAGCCTGAAGGTGATTTCGCAAGCCGCAAGCAGGCGAATTGTCACCTTTGCTTTTGAATACGCCAGGCAGAATAACAGGAGAAAGGTAACCGCAGTTCACAAGGCTAACATACTCAAATTTTCCGATGGGCTTTTCCTGGACACCGCCCGCCAAGTGGCTGAGGGATACCCCGATATGGAGTTCACGGATATACTTGTGGATGCGCTATGTATGCAGTTGGTAAGGAGGCCTCAGCAATTCGATGTCCTGGTCTTGCCTAATTTCTATGGAGATTTCATTTCCGATCTCTGCGCCGGGCTAGTTGGCGGATTGGGGCTAGCTCCTGGAGCCAATATAGGGGATAATATAGCTGTCTTTGAGCCTACGCATGGCAGCGCCCCTAAGTATGCCGCGAAAAACAAGGCTAACCCTATGGCGATGATGCTGTCTGGGGTAATGATGCTTCGCCACCTGGGAGAAAGGGATAGCGCCGATAAGCTGGAGATGTCTATAGCTGAGGTCATTGCCGAGGGAAAGGATGTGACTTACGACTTGAAGCCCGATCCCGCAGACAGCACTGCCGTAGGCACCAGCCAGGTAGCCGATGCCGTGATAGAGAAGGTGAAGCGGGGGTGAATTGGGTAGAGTTGTACCGAGACGATATAGTAGAATTTCTCACGGTGGGACTCGCCAGCATATCAACAAACGAATGGGATCAGGGAAACTGAGGTCCCAGATACATCCTTTTGTGCAAGATATTCGTTGGATTACGATAGCTGCAAAGCGAAAGGAGCAGGAAGTTGGCGCAGGCGCAATATGGTGATGAGGTCACAGTCCACTACACGGGTAAGCTGGAGGACGGCACCGTGTTCGATACCTCCATCGACCAGAGCCCCCTCAAATTCATAATGGGCGATGGTCAAGTAATCCCAGGCTTGGAAAAAGCCATACTCGGGATGAATCCGGGCGAGTCGAAAACTATCAAAGTCCCCATGGATGAAGCATATGGCCCACGCCGGGAGGAAATGTTACTGGTGGCGGATCGAAATGAATTTCCCGTGCACATGAAGCCAGAAGCCGGTGAGCTTGTAGAAATGCGTCATCCGGATGGTCGAAGAATCACGGTCACCGTGATCCATATCTCGGAATCGAGCGTGACATTGGATGCTAACCATCCCTTGGCTGGGAAAGACCTGACTTTTGATATTCAGCTCCTGGAGATCGCTTAAACGTTTCCTTTACGTTGACCTGCCACCAGGCTTTTGCAGCATAAGGGGAGAACGATGAAGAAGCTGCAATGAGCAAACAAACCCCAAAATCACAAGCCATCAAACGCTTACAATCCTTGCAGAATATCGGCCAAGTTACAGCAGAGAGGCTTTACTCAATCGGGATTAGAACACCAGAACAAATGAACCAGTCTGATCCTGAAGAAATAAACCAAAGGTTGAAGGAAAAGGAAGGTGTGAAAGTGCAGTGCGACCACATTCTTGAGAAGCTCAAAGCCTTGTCTAACCCCAAGGCAGTAGAAGGTATGGCACGTTATGGAATCAATCCGGAGAACACTTATGGAGTATCAATTCCAAATCTAAGGAAGATGGCTAAGGAAATAGGAGTAGACCATGATTTGGCGCAGCAGCTCTGGTCATCGGCAGTCCACGAAGCACGAATACTGGCAGGTATGATAGATGATCCAAAGATGGCTACTGAAGAGCAAATCGAAAGATGGGTGAGAGACTTTGACTCTTGGGATACTTGCGACCAATGCTGTATGAATCTATTTGAGAAGACTGAACTTGCCTGCCAAAAAGCGGTCGAATGGAGTGCAAACGATAGAGAGTTTGTTAAAAGAGCTGGGTTTGTATTAATGGCCCGTTTGGCTGTTAGTGATAAGAAAGCAGATGATATACTATTCGAGAGCTTTCTCCCCATCATAAAGAGGGACGCTTCCGATAATAGAAACTATGTCAAGAAAGCGGTTAACTGGGCACTAAGGCAAATTGGAAAACGTAACGCTCATTTGAACAGGAAGGCAATTGAGACTGCCAGAGAGATTCAGCAAATAGACTCCAGGTGCGCTAAATGGATTGCTTCCCACGCCCTTCGGGAATTAACGGGCAAGGCAGTCAAAGAGAGGCTGCGAGAATAGGGTGCGTAGGTGTCTTCGTCTAGCAGCACGTTTGCGGCTCATTTGACTCACGGAAGCGGCCTTCCATTATTTCTCCTGCCGCAACACAGCATGTGAACTTTCCAACCAGCCTGCAAAAGCGAAAGATGACTAAGGGCGTGTATGATTTTTGTCCCAGCCTATGGGCTGAATACCGGCCAATTCCAACCTGGCAAGCTCATCAGATATTGATGGTGGCGCATGTTTGCAACCTCTTGTGGGCACAAAGAAGACGTGCCAAGTACATATGGCACGATTCAGGTTGGTTCTAGAGGGAGGGCTACGCAGTGGTACACCAACGCTTCGGCTTGAGACTGCGTGAAGTTACGGTGAGGTCGATACTATCGTCGTCAAGACTAGCCGATTACTGCCTAAATCCTTATGCTGGATGTGAGCATGGTTGTGTTTATTGCTATGCCCGTTTTGCCACTCGTTTTTCCCATCCCAGCGAAGAGTGGGGCAGTTTCGTAGACATAAGGACTAATGCACCCCAATTGATTGAACAGGAGGCAGCGCGCAAGCGACCGGGAAAGGTAGTTATCAGTTCAGTATCAGATGGGTGGCAACCACAGGAAGAGAAGTATCGCCTGACACGTCAATGCCTTGAAGTCCTGCTAAGACACAACTATACGGTGTTTATTCAAACGAAGAGTGCGCTGGTGCAGCGCGACTTTGACCTGCTTGAGGGCCATCCTAACGTCGAGTTAGGCACGACCATAACCACGGTCAAGCCCAAAGTAGCTGCTTTATTCGAGCCCGGAGCATCTGCTCCTAATGACAGGATTAAGGTACTAACCAAAGCCGGCAGCATTGGTATCCGCACGTTCCTTTTTCTGGGGCCACTACTCCCCTACATTTCGGACAGAGGCAAAGGACTAATGGATCTTCTAGATGTTGTTGCAGAGATCAACCCGGACTATTTCTTGGTGGACCGATTAAATCCACGTTACGGTATCTGGCGGACTGTTTCTGCAACGTTATCGAGGTATGACCCCGAACTGATCCCGGAATACAGAAAGATGCTGTATGACAAACAGACGCGTGATTGGTATACCTTCAAACTACGCCATAGAATCAGAGAGCAGGCTAAGCAACGAGGGCTGGCCGGCAAGATGCGATTGTGTTTTTGATAGTCGAAATTAGGTCACTAGGCCTGTCCCGGAAATCAAATGCTGGACACCCTTGCTCTCTTTACACTAACAACTCTGATTCTGCAACCACTAGCACTGCAGTTACCTGGCAACCGGAGCAGTATCTCGGGATCAGTCGACCGAAGTCGATTCAGCGTTCCTCCTCGAGATAACGTGCAAAAGCTTAGCGAGCAACCGAATCTCTAAATCTTCCCCATCCGAAATACCTTTGTGCGACAAACAGGACAGACACCCTGTACCGCCAGTCTGCCATTCTTAAGGGTAACTTGCTTTGGGTTCTTTATCTCCCTCTTTTGCCTGCACTTTACACAATAAGCTGTTGCCATTGAATCCTCCTTCCAGTGCCAAATTTGGTATATTGTGGCTATAGGAGTGGAATTTTGTCAATACCTCCTAACCGGAGCAGCTCTTCCACATAAAATGCAGTCGCCAACCGCCAGTTTTCTCGCTTGCCAAAACAGAAGGACCAGCCTCTTTGCAGCGCGGCCAAACCTGAGCAATACCCGTTTGTGCAGTTTTCCCCCTGCATAGATTCCTTGTCCTTTTTCTCCACCTGCGCGTGTGTCACGTGAACGAGTGCTAGTGGTTGCGCACCCGTGTTCTGGACCCACATTGACGAAGCAACACCTAGCGTTTGCTTCACTGCTTGTTGATATTTGCCTCTTGCCACTACCTCGAAAACGGCAAGCCCACGGACAGCATCAGAACAAACGCCTGTGAAAAACTGAAGAAGGAAGGGGCTGACATAGTGAGGGAGCACATGTTAAGGTAAGAAATTGGTTTAGAATCTAGTCGTGCCACCGCTACAACGAGAGATGCTTCGATGTTAACGGAGGGCATCCTGTAGCTTCCTGATAAGATCCTGCTTCTTCTGCTCGTCGCCTATTATCTGCTGCTTGAGCTTTCTCCAGGTGTGAGGACAATCCTTGTAGGCGACCTCGACTATCTGATGAATGGCTTGGTCAATTTCTTTCTTATTGCCAGGAGTGACCTCAATGCCAGCCTCATTTAGAATGCCCTTTATGTGGCGAAAATAGCATGACACCGAATACTACCCCCGCATAGTCTTCGATATGAGTAATGTATATCTCAATGATAGCGGCTACAGAAGGTTAAAGTATGAGCTCATCCCCACCGCGCTCTTTTTTGCTCCTGAAGTATTGGCGCCAGAGTTGCTGCGCTCTTTCCAGCCACTTTTCCACCCCCAGCTTCTGCAATAGCACAAGGTTGTAGACCTTGGTGTTGTGGGGCAACGTCTGGGCCTTATCAGCGCAGGGTGCCAGCTTAAGACAGGGGAAGTCCTCACACTGGTAGCAGAATTGCAGGCCTCTTTGCTCTATGCAGCACTGGCAGGTGGGACACACGGGCTCTCCCATGATCTTTATATGACCTTTCTCTGCTCTGCAACCGAGGCAGTTGACTTGCTCCGGAGGGATACCCAATGTCTGGGCTAACTTCTGGGCGAGAGCACTATCGCCGCTAGCCTTGAACACGGGACAGGCACCACAGAACAGACCGCAGGGAGCTACAAGCTTTGCGTCATTTGGTTGGACCGACATTTCAGCACCTCCTACAATCTAGGTATACTGCGCCGCCACCATTCTAGCACGGTGACACGGGGTATGCGAATTGCGGAGTCATTGTTGCTGCCGAAAAAGGACCGCTAGTTAGGAACAGCAGAGCCATCAAACCAGTGGGCTATACTCTCTCCTCAGCAAGCAGTTGCTCCAGCCGATCCAGGACGGCCTTCAGAGCATCCAGCTCGCTTCCATAGCCAGCCCAATCACCTGCCTTGAGGTACTGCTGGGCCTTGTCATAGTGCTCGCGAGCCTCCTCGATCAGGTTAGCTATGTCAGCGGGTACCGGCTCCTCCGGTTCTGTCGGGGGTGGCGGTACTGGCTCGGTCGGTGGTGGCTCACCACCAAAGATAGCCGCAATACTTCCCTTCAATGTGGTTTCCATAGCTATCTGCTCACCGGCAGCCACAATAATTCGCTTCAACTCAGGTAGCCCACCAGCCTCCGCCTGAAGGAACACCGGCTCTACATACAGGTTGGACTTACCCAGAGGGATCATCAGGAGGTTGCCACGGATGACGCGGGAACCACCACGACCCCAGAGGGCAAGCTGCTCAGTGATAACAGTGTCCTGCTGGATTCGGTTCTCGATCTGGCTGGGCCCGTACACCAGCCGCTCCA